>Ga0163149_10000358_pt1 | contig 60260 bp, 60 predicted proteins | sample OliLakLV19MP5G1_FD_148604 | JGI IMG/M metagenome (GOLD analysis project Ga0163149, IMG submission 148604) | Freshwater microbial mat bacterial communities from Lake Vanda, McMurdo Dry Valleys, Antarctica - Oligotrophic Lake LV.19.MP5.G1 | ecosystem: Environmental > Aquatic > Freshwater > Lake >...
GCGCAGACCCCGCAGTGCGACAAACATAGCAAAGGACAAACAAGCTTGAAGTGATAGCCCGATAAGGCGCCCAAATAATAAAAATACTTTTTGAGGTTCGACTAACTACTTTGAAATATTTTTTAGTTGCTCTTCCAGCAAAGTAATTCCCTCTTCAAAACTATGAGGATCATATCCAAGATCTTTTTTTGCTTTGTCAATAATAAATCCGGTGTTTGGAGGTCGTTTGGCTGGTTGTTTGATGTCGGTACTCTTGCTTGGTTTGATCAGTGATTTATCTAGCTTATAATAATCAGCAACTCGGTTTGCCAATTCTAAAATACTCATGTAATCTTTTCCACTAATATTATAAATTCCGGTTGCGCCTTTATCGGCAATTAAAATACAGCCATCAGCGAGGTCTTCGGCAAGAGTAGGGGTGCGAAATTGATCGTCAACCACATTGATCACCTTTTTTTGTTCTAAATTTCCTTTCACCCAAAGTACAATATTACTACGGCTCATATTGTCAACTATTCCGTAAACTAAAACAGTGCGTGCCATAGCCCATTTTAATTTGCTAGCTCTTACAATATTCTCGGCCATTAGTTTTGTTTCGGCGTAATAGCTTAGTGGGTTTGGTTTTTCATTCTCGTCCAGCGGTCCGTGAGTACCATCAAAAATAAAATCGGTACTTAAATGAATATAGTGTGGTTTATAATTTGGATCCTTGGCCATTAATCCTTCTAAAGCTTTTACTTGGTATTCTACGGAGCTGGCATTCATCGCTAGTGCCGCTTCATGATCTGTTTCGCAAGCATCCACATTCGTCATGGCTGCTGTATTAATGATAACATCCGGCAAATATTTGGCAAGTACAGTTTCTACTTGCGCTTTGTTGGTTATATCCATAGAGTCATAGATATAACCATCTTTTTTCACCAAACGATTTTCGCCGCGAGCCGTTGCAATTAATTTGTAATTTGAATTATTACAAAGTTTGTAAACTAATTTTTGCCCTAATAAACCATTGGATCCGGTGATGAGAATTTTTTGCATTTTAGTCTTTTTTTAAATGGAGGCTCGCGCTTTTTTCTAATTGCTTGAACCATTCTTTACCATATTTACGAATAAGAGGACCTTTTAAAAATTTGTAGATGGGTACATCTAATTTTTCGCCGCATTTACAAGCCGGAGCGCATACAGTCCACTTGCTGTAGTTTACTGCATCATAAGTTTTGTATTTACTAATGCGAATGGGATATAAATGACAGCTGATAGGTTTTTGCCAATCGATTTTTTTTTCTAGCCAGGCTTTTTCAATAGCGCATTTGGCAATTTTGTTTTCATCAAAGTATACAAAAGCGCATTCGGCGCCGGCGCTTACTAAAGTGGTGGTATAGTCGCCATCACTATCAATAACATACGTTCCTTTTTCTTCTACGGCTTTAATGCCCTTAGGAACCATATACGGTTTTACTTTAGGATAGATCTTATCAAGGGTTTCTAATTCGTCTTTATCTAATGGCGCACCACTATCACCTGCTACACAGCAGGCGCCTTTGCAGGCATTAAGGTCGCACACAAATTTTTTTTCGAGAATATCTTCCGAAATAAGCGTATTATCTATTGCTATCATGTAATTGAGGTCCCCGTAAAATTAGTGTAAAATTACTTGATGGCCATGTTTTGTGCCATAAATCCTCCTAAATATTTCTCGAGGATGAGACGATATTTGACGCCTGCTTTGAAGGTAGTGAAGAACTCGGAAAATAGCTTTTTATGCTCACTACCCTTAGGAGTGATGAAACTAAAGGTTTCTTTTGATTGATCAAGACTCTTTTGAACTTTAAGGAATTTGTTTGGATTTTTCTTAAGATACATCCAGAAATCAATAGCGTCAACATATCCAAAGTGAAGTACGTTTTTTGCAATACTATTTAGGATATCATTTTCAGAATTTAAAAAATTTATTTTTAGTTCTTTTAAATACAATTTTTGGATCTCAGTAACACAATTATTTAAATTACTTTTTTCTACGGTAAGAGCTGTCATGCTACCAAGCGCCCTTGTGATATCAGAAGCACTTTTTGTTTTTACATCGGGTGCATTACCATTTGTAACGCAAAATGAAAGGTTTTTAAGATATGGTGTTGTATATTCTATCTCGGTTATTTTTTCAAAACCGGTAATGCAAGCGGCAAGTCCAATACTCTTGTTATCCTTTTTAGTTTCAGTGATGATAGAATTGTAATCATCATGTTTTTTGTAATCAAGGCTTACGTCTTTTTTCTTGATCGACTTTAACCAGAAAATATATTCATTCATGATTTCTATCTCTATACCTTTTGGTCCGGTTGAATCTGAAATTGCAAATGGAGCATGAGATATATAGTTGATAGTAATGGTTGAGGTTTGCGAATAAACGCAATCAAACAGTAATGTTAGGAGTATGATAATGGAGGTTCTCAATTGTAAAGGTAAAAGTTCAAAAAAAGAAAGGCGGTTTTACCGAAACTGAACTGGTTTATGAGCAAAGCATTGTTAATTAAGTTGTTATTTGGCCTTAATGAAAGTTAGTTTGGAGTAAAATAGGCTTGTTTTCATTAGAAGATGAGCAATCGTAAATTTTTGTTATTTTTTTGTTTATATACCATATTTATGGTATTTTTGTGTAGAATTTAGAATTAATCTAAATAACAAATTACTAATAAATATCTAATTATCAATAATTTATAATATGATAACAGTTTCAGAAGAAGCAAAGCAACACGCTTTAGAGCTTATCACAGCTGATAATAAACCAGCTGATACTTTTATACGCGTTGGCGTTGAGGGTGGAGGTTGCAGCGGCCTATCCTACAAATTGGAATTTGACAATGTGTTAAAAGAGGGCGATCAGGTATTTGAAGATAAAGGAATTAAAATTGCGGTTGACCGTAAGAGTTTTCTGTACCTAGTTGGAACCGAATTGCAATATACAGGTGGTTTAAATGGCAAAGGTTTTGAATTTAGTAATCCAAACGCATCGCGAACCTGTGGTTGCGGCGAGTCGTTTTCAGTATAATTATTTATGTCGAACGAAATACTGGATGATCATATTAAGAACGAATACAAGTGGGGCTTTACTACTGATATTGAAGCAGAAACTTTTGCAAAGGGCCTCAACGAAGATGTTGTTCGTGCGCTTTCAAAAAAGAAAAATGAACCGGAGTGGTTACTTGACATTCGCTTAAAAGCGTTCAGGCGATGGCAAAATATGCCTGAGCCAAATAATTGGGCACATGTTCCATATCCTAAAATTGATTTTCAAGAGATCAGTTATTACTCTGCACCGAAGCAAAAGCCTGAATTGAAAAGTTTGGATGAAGTTGATCCTGAACTTTTAAAAACGTTCGAAAAGCTTGGGATTTCTTTGGAAGAACAAAAACGTTTAAGCGGCGTTCAATCAAACATTGCAGTTGATATTGTGTTTGACAGCGTTTCTGTGAAAACAACATTTAAAGAAACCCTTGCAGAGAAAGGTGTGATTTTTTGTTCGTTCAGCGAAGCTGTGCAAGAACATCCCGAGCTTATAAAAAAGTATATGGGAATGGTAGTGCCTTTTGCAGATAACTATTATGCAGCATTAAATTCAGCAGTGTTCAGTGATGGATCTTTCTGCTACATACCAAAAGGCGTTCGTTGCCCAATGGAACTTTCAACCTATTTTAGAATTAACTCCAGTGGTACTGGTCAGTTTGAACGCACACTTATTGTAGCCGAAGAGGGAAGTTACGTAAGTTACTTAGAAGGTTGTACGGCCCCTCAGCGCGATGAAAATCAGTTGCACGCTGCAGTTGTTGAAATTATTGCGCACAAAAATGCTGAAGTAAAATATTCTACTGTACAAAATTGGTATCCTGGAGATAAGGACGGTAAGGGTGGTATTTTTAATTTTGTTACTAAACGAGGAATTTGTTTAGAAGATAACTCAAAAATTAGTTGGACACAAGTAGAAACAGGTTCTGCCATTACGTGGAAGTATCCTTCGGTAATTTTAAAAGGAGATAATTCGGTTGGTGAATTTTATTCGGTTGCTGTAACAAATAATAAACAAGAAGCAGATACTGGAACAAAAATGATCCATATTGGAAAAAATACTCGCAGCACAATTATTTCAAAAGGAATTTCGGCGGGATTAAGTAATAATAGTTACCGTGGATTAGTTCAAATTCGAAAAGGCGCAAAGAACGCTCGTAATTTTTCCCAGTGCGATAGTTTATTGATGGGAGATACTTGCGGTGCGCATACATTTCCTTATATCGAAATAAAAGATAAAACAGCAATTGTGGAACATGAGGCAACCACAAGTAAAATTGGTGAGGATCAATTGTTTTATTGCAAGCAGCGGGGCATTGATACCGAAAAAGCAGTAGCGCTTATTGTAAATGGGTATTGCAAAGAAGTATTAAATAAATTACCTATGGAGTTTGCTGTAGAAGCTCAAAAGCTTCTCGCCATAAGTTTAGAGGGATCAGTAGGATAAGTCAAAAGAAATACAATCAAAATTCAAAAGTATGATCAGTATAAAGAACTTGCATGCCTCTATAAACGGCAAAGAAATATTAAAGGGAATAAATCTTGAGGTGAAAGCCGGAGAAATTCACGCTATTATGGGACCAAACGGATCGGGCAAATCTACCCTATCAAGCGTTTTAGCAGGAAAAGAAGATTATGACGTAACGGAAGGTGAGGTTATATTCAACAGTAAAAATTTATTGGAAATGAGTGCTGAGAACAGGGCTCGAGAAGGATTATTTTTAGCATTCCAATATCCAATTGAAATTCCTGGAGTTAGTAATATCAATTTCTTAAAAACGGCAATTAACGAAATTCGTGCTTATAACGGCAAAGAAGCTATTGAAGCCAAAGATTTTTTAGCGTTGATAAAGGAAAAACAAAAGTTAGTTGAGTTAGACTCAAAACTAACCGGGCGTAGTGTTAACGAAGGATTTAGCGGTGGAGAGAAAAAACGCAACGAAATATTTCAAATGGCAATTTTAGAACCAAAGCTTGCCATATTGGACGAAACGGATAGCGGACTGGATATTGATGCTTTACGAATTGTTGCAAGTGGTGTAAATAAATTGCGGACAAAAAATAACGCATTCATCGTTATCACTCACTATCAACGTTTATTAGAACATATTGTTCCTGATTTTGTACACATATTGTACAACGGACAAATTGTGAAGAGTGGAACAAAAGAATTAGCACTCGAACTCGAAGCAAAAGGTTATGATGAGATCAAACACCAATTTGAAAAAGCGGAAGGATAATTTATGATAGCGGAGAGATCAATAACTGCTCAAAAAATAATAGAGTCTATTAGTGTTAAAGCCAATAAAGTTGGTTTTGTTATAGAGGCTGAATTAACAGAGGCTTTACAGTACCTAGAAACTAAAGGCATTCCAAATAATAAACACGAAGATTACAAATACTGTAATATGGATGCGGTATTTAAAAAGGAATTCAAAAATATTGTTCAAGAGTATAACGAGATCAAAAATTCAGACGTTAAGCCTTATAAATTGGAGGAGGCCATTAATTTGGTTGTAGCAAACGGAAACTATAACGAAAGTTTAAGCGATAAGATCATTGTAAAAGGTATTACTATAAAATGTTTGAATGACTTAAGCGGAAAGGATTCCCGTATAGGAAGTTTGGCCAAGTCGAGTGCTGATGCTTTTATTTCTTTAAGTAATGCATTCAGCGGAAATGGAATTTATTTGCAAGTTCAAAAGGGAAATGTAATTCAAATGCCCATTAATATTATTTACATTAATTCGACAAAGGCGGAATCGATGATCAATCCTCGCAGTTTTATTCATATTGAAGCAAACGCTGAGGTAACCATAAGCGAACGTTTTGCTAATGTGGGCAAGAAATCCTTCTCAAATTTTGTAAGTGAGAAATTAGTTGAAGAAAATGCTAAACTAACTTCTTATTCTATTCAAGAAGAAGGAACAGAAAGTTTTTCGGTAAATACAAATCAAGTAAAAGTTGGTCGTTATGCCACATACGATAATACGACAGTAACTTTAAGTGGACAATTAGTTAGAAATAATCATAACGTATTAATTGCAGGCGAGAACTCTCAATCCCATTTGAACGGTTTGTTTTTAACTAGCGGAACACAATTAGTAGACAATCACACGTTGATGGATCACCAAGTGCCAAATTGCGAAAGTAGCGAATTATACAAAGGTGTGATCAATGAAAAGAGCATAGGGGTATTCAACGGTAAAATATACGTGCGTAAAGACGCTCAAAAAACAAACGCGTATCAAAGCAGTAAAAATATTTTATTAAGCGATGACGCAACTATAAATACAAAGCCACAATTAGAGATCTATGCCGATGATGTAAAATGTTCGCATGGCACAAGTACAGGTAAAATTGATGAAAACGCCTTGTTTTATTTAAAAGCACGAGGTATAGGCGAAGAAAGCGCTCGTAAATTGTTATTAGCCGCTTTTGCCAACGAGGTTGTGGATAAAATTCAAATTGAGAGTTTAAGAATGCATTTGGAAACTAAATTGAATAATTTGTACTAGTGATCGATAGTAAACATATCAGAGAGCAATTCCCGATTTTAAAGAAGTGGGTAAATAATAAACCGCTTGTTTACTTTGATAACGGAGCAACAACCCAAAAACCTCAAATGGTGATCGATTCGATCGTAAAATACTATTCTGAGCAAAATGCCAATATTCATCGCGGTGTTCATACATTAAGCAGAGAGGCCACTGAATTATTTGAGGCTTCAAGAACTACTGTAGCTTCATTTATTAACGCAAGGCCGGAAGAAATTATTTTCACTGCAGGTACTACCGACTCAATAAATCTTGTGGCAAATGGATTAACCATCGCAAAAGGTTCTGAGATTATTGTTTCTCAAATGGAGCATCACAGTAATATTTTGCCGTGGCAATTGTGGTGCGAACGTAACGAAGGGAAATTAGTAATTCTACCAATAACCAAGGATGGTTCTTTAAAAATTGAAGAATTGGAAGGCAAAATTACAAAAAATACCGCTTTGATAGCTTTAACGCAGGTGTCCAATACACTTGGAGTTATTAATCCGGTGAAGGAAATAATTAAAAAGGTAAAAAAGATAAATTCGGAAATATTGATTCTAATTGACGGTGCGCAATCTGTGCCGCACATGAGTGTTGATATGAAAGAGTTGGATTGTGATTTTTTTGTATTTAGCGGACATAAAATGTACGCTCCAACAGGGAGCGGTGTTTTATTTGTGAAAGAGAATTTGATTAATACATTAAAGCAATCACGAACAGGCGGCGGAACAATTAAAACGGTAAGTTTTGAAAAAACCGAGTATGTTGATGGTCCATTACGTTTTGAAGCTGGAACTCCCAATATTGAAGCTGTGATTGGATTGGCCAAGGCCTGTGAATTTATGAATTTGGTTGGAATAAAAAATATTTCCGACCATGAACATTTATTATTAGAACATGCACAAAAAGAATTAAGCGCAATAAGTGAAGTTGAAATTTACGCTAATCATTTAAACAAAGCCGCGGTTATTTCTTTTAATGTAAAAGGTCAACATCCGTTTGATGTGGGAACTTTGTTGGATAAATATGGAATTGCCGTAAGAACAGGACATCATTGTACTCAACCGTTAATGAGTTATTACGGCATACAAGGCACCGTGCGCGCTTCGTTTGGTGTTTATAATACCAAAGAAGAAGTGGATATTTTTGTTGAAGCTTTGAAGAAATCGATAAAACTGTTGAACTAAATGAGTATAAAAGAAATAGAAGAAGAGATCATTTCAGAATTTGAGATCTTTGGTGATGAGTGGGAAGGAAAGTACGAACACTTGATCGATCTTGGAAAATCTCTCACTAAGATAGATGAGAAAAATAAAACAGAAGAAAATATAATTAAAGGTTGTCAGAGTAGAGTTTGGTTGAATTCAGAATTCAAAGATGGAAAAATTTTTTTTACGGCAGAGAGTGATGCTATTATCACAAAAGGAATGGTGGCTTTAATGATAAGAGTATTTAACGGACAAAAAGCAAAGGATATAGTAGAAGCAAAATTGGAGTTTATTGATGAAATAGGATTAACAGAGCATTTGTCTCCAACAAGAGCAAATGGCTTAGTAAGCATGATAAATAGAATGAAATACGACGCACTAAATTTAACTAAGTAATGGCCGCTATAATTGTAACTAGAAATACAGAGCTAATGCAGCGAGTTATTGACGAGATCAAAACGTGTTTTGACCCTGAGATTCCTGTGGATGTTTGGGAATTAGGACTTATATACGAATTGCATTTGGATGACGATAATAATTTAAAGATCGTTATGACCTTAACATCGCCAAACTGCCCGGTTGCCGAGAGTTTACCGGCTGAAGTAGAAAACAAATGCAAATTATTGGCGGGTATTAAATCGGCTGAATTAAAATTAACCTTTGAGCCAACCTGGGAAAAAGAAATGATGAGCGAAGTTGCCCAATTGGAACTTGGATTTATGTAGAAGATGAAAATTAAAAAATGATTAATAATTTACAGCAGATAACGCTGATTTGCGCAGAACTTTTTTTATTTCATTGTCGAAAATCTGTGTAATAAGCGAAAAAAAAGCGTAATTTGAGCGAAATACAAAATAAAGTAGCAAATAGTGGTATTATCACCATTGATCCAGAGGAGTTTTATACTACGGGCGAACGCGTATTATTTGACATCAAGCCAATGTTATTTCAGGAAATAATATTAAAAGAAAAGGATTTTAGGGACCAAATAAAAAACACCGACTGGAGTAAATACCAAGATAAATTAATTGCCATTACTTGCACTGCCGATGCAATTGTTCCAACTTGGGCTTACATGTTACTTACATTGGCCTTTGAACCATTCGCAAAAAAAATAGTTTTTGGCGACCTCCCTATTTTAGAGAATGAATTATTTAATGAAAAATTGGCTGCTTTAAATATCGAGCAATATAAGGATGCTCGAATTGTTATAAAAGGATGCGGCGAAAAGGAAATACCGGCTAATGTTTATGTAAAATTAACAGCTTTGCTTAAACCCTTGGTAAAAAGCATTATGTATGGTGAACCTTGCAGTACGGTGCCTCTTTATAAAGCCCCAAAAGACGTAAATAAATAGAAAAATAAATATACCTTTAACCCTAATGGAAATTCAAGTATTAAAATCCAAACTACATTGTGTAACTATTACGCAAGCCGAATTGGATTATATAGGAAGTGTTACAATTGACGAAGATCTTATGGACGCTGCTAATTTAATTGAGAATGAGCAAGTACATGTTCTGGATAAAAACAACGGCGAACGCTTTATTACCTATGTTTTAAAAGGAAAAAGAGGAAGTGGAACCATTTGTTTGAATGGCCCTGCTGCATTAAAAGTTAAAGTAGGTGATGTGATCTTGATCATTTCATACTCTATGATGGATTTTGAAAAAGCAAAAACATTCAAGCCGTGGATCGTTTTCCCTGATACCGCTACTAATAAACTAAAGAAATAGTTTTGAATAAGTCAGCCAGATCTATTCTCCAATTATTAATTTTCCTGGCGATTGGCGCTTTGTTGGTTTGGCTTTCACTGAGGCAAGTTGCTCCTCAAAAGGATAATGTTATAAAGGCATTTCAAAGTGCAAATTATTTCTGGGTTATTATCTCTTTGGTTATTGCTGTTATAAGTCATATGCTTAGGGCTTATCGTTGGAATTATCTTCTCAATCCTCTTGGTCACAATGTGGGTTTTATTAACGCTAATTGTCATGTATTAATTGGTTATTTCGCAAATTATATACCACCTCGCTTAGGTGAAGTTGTGCGATGCACGCTTGCTGCTAAGTATGACAAGGTTCCATTTGAAGTGGCTTTTGGAACTGTGATCACAGAAAGGATCGTTGATACATTTGTTTTTCTGGTGATCTTTGTATTTACTTTATTTCTTGAATTTTCAAATCTCATTGGCCTTGCAAACAAATATGTGTTTGACAAGCTAAGTCCAAAGCTTGAAGGATTATATAATAACCCTGTAAAATTGATCATCGTTATTGCTTCTTTGATGATTGCATTGAGTGTTTTTCTTTTCTTCCGTAAAAAATTGGCGAATTTATTAAAAGGAAAATTTGGAAGTATTATTAAGGGATTTGGAGAAGGCCTTGGTTCGATCAGAAAAATGGAACGTCCAGTAATGTTTGTTATTTTGAGTTTTTTAATTTGGACATCTTATTTTTATTCTTTGTATTTCTGTTTTTTTGCTATCTCAGGTACGTCTGATTTAGGCCAGTCAGAAGCACTTACACTTTTATTATTTGGAACATTTGGTGTTATTGTTTCTCCTGGTGGAATTGGCGCCTATCAAATAATATTGACAGGAATTTTAATTGGCACGTATCATATTGATGAGATCTCAGCTTTCGCTTTACCGTGGTTAAGTTGGGGTAGTCAATTTGTAATGCTTGTTGTGCTTGGTGTAATTTCACTGATTGTTTTACCTATCATTAATCGTAATAAAAATGTCGTTTCATAGTCTATTAGAAAAAAAGTTGATCGCAATGGAGGATGTTATTCGTTTTGTAAATTCTCGAAGATTAAATGGTCGCCGTATCGTTTTTACGAATGGTTGTTTTGATATTTTGCATCCTGGCCATGTAAATTATTTAACGCAAGCTCGCGATCTTGGAGATATACTAATAGTTGGTTTGAACTCTGATGATTCAGTAAAACGTCAGAATAAAGGGCCCGAGCGCCCAATAAATACGCAGGAAGCGCGCGCAAAGGTATTAGCCGGCTTGGGTTGCGTTGATGCAATTGTGTATTTTAACGAGGATACTCCCTTAGAACTCATTAAAAAAGTTGAACCCGATTTTTTAGTAAAAGGCGGCGATTGGAAAGTTGAGCAGGTGGTAGGTAATGACATAGTAAAAGCCAAAGGCGGAATGGTAATCACGATCCCATTTTTAGATGGATTTTCAACTACAGACCTTGTAAATAAGCTTAAAGGCTGATTTTTAAATAAATGTACAAAGCATTTATTTAAAATTTTAAATTGCTATATTTATATCCAATTATGAAGAACATTCATGTAAGTACAACAATTGGTATGGCGTTAAATATTGGCGCTTTAGTTTGTTTGCTTTTAGGGCTTGATCTTGTTGCAAGTATCTTATCGTTTATTGCTTATTTCGCTTCTATAAAAGAAGTTTCAAAGTACACAAGTTGGTACCAATTTGCCAACACGTTTGCTGCCGCTATAATCCTTGGATATTCTATCGATTATTTAAGTGATGGTTTGCCATTGTTTACAATTGTAATGCTCATAACAGCACTTGGTTCTATTTTGCGAATTGTAATGTTCAGCGCGTTTTCTTATACAGGTCATTCTTGGTATGAGCCAACTATGTTCATTATTGCTTTAGGAGGTTATTTATATGCAAACTTAACCAGTACTAACGATTGGAAAGCTTGGACATTTCCGGTACCTGTAATTTTATTCGCCGGAATTTTAGCGTGGGGAATATTAAAAGATAAAAAGCAATTACTAGCTGCTGCTAAGGGAGGTTACCGCGTGCAAATTGGTCAACCTGCCAATGAGTTTGAATTGCCCGATCAGAATGGAAATTTGGTAAAGCTTTCTGATTTTAAAAATGATCGTCATTTGCTTTTGATATTTGTGCGAGGAGATTGGTGTCCTGGTTGCCATATGATGCTTCGTACTTACGAAAAAAATAATCTCAAGTTTAAAGAGAAAAATATTTTGGTTATGGCTATTGGTCCTGATCCCGTAGGCGTGAACCGAGGAATGGTGGAGAAATTGGGATTGGACTTTAAAGTATTATCCGATGAAGGACAAAAAACGGCCATGGTGTACGGTGTGCAATTAAAAGAATACGATAACGATTTTGCAGAGAAGTATGAAGAAGGAATTCCTTTGCCTGCATCCTTTTTGGTGGATAAAAGTGGAATTGTGCGTTATGTTTCTAGGCCAGATAAAGTTGGAGAGTTCTTAAACCCTTCGTTAATATTCCCTATCATTGATCAATTGGATGTGAATTTTAAAAAAACAAAGGAAGCGAGTGTTATAGCTACAGCAAAGGAAATAATTGAAGCAAAAGTTCCTAAGGAATTAGAAAGTATTCTAACACCACTCAAAAAACAATTAAGTAATTACGAAAGTATAATTGATCAGGCTAACGATTCTATTTTAGTTATTGATATTGTAGATGGAAAAATTCACCAAAGTAATCCTGCCGCCGAAAAATTATTAGAATACTCAAAGGAGGAACTTGAAAAGCTTTCGTTATTTGACCTTCATCCTAAGGAATATCTCCAAAGAAGTTCAAGCATTGTAGCCGATGTATGGGAAAAAGGAGGATTTATTTATTCAGATGTTCCTTTTATAACAAAATCAGGAATTTTGATCTCGGTTGAGTGCTCAGCTAAGGTAGCACCATTTGCAGGACGACCAGCCATTGTGATCTATGCGCGAGATATTTCAGAGCGTTTGCTTATGGAAAAAGAGATCAATAAGCAACGTGAAATGATTGATGAACGTAATAAAGATATTTCGGATAGCATTGAATATTCAAAACGTATACAACGTTCGATCTTAATTGATAAAGTTAAATTAAAAGAGTTTGCACCTGAGTCATTTATTTTCTTTAAACCAAAAGATGTAGTGAGTGGAGACTTTTATTGGTTCACAAATTACAATATAAAAGAAGACATTTCGAATAAGGATGGCTACAGCTACCAAGCAGGAACTAATGTATTAGTTGTTGCCGCGGTTGATTGCACAGGTCACGGTGTGCCTGGAGCATTTATGAGTATCATTGGAAATTCATTGCTAAATCAAACCTTGAATAATTTATCTGTAACTTCAGCGGGCGGTGCGCTAGATTTTGTTAATTCTGAATTAAAGAATAGCTTGAACAAGAACGGTAACGAAACACCTTTGAGAGATGGAATGGATATTGCATTATGTTGTATAGATCTTGCAGGAAAGCGACTTGAATATGCAGGTGCAAATAACCCCCTTTATATGATTAGAGGAAACGAGTTGATAGAATTTAAAGCCGATAAGCAACCTATAACCGCTTCCATAGACTCTGATCCAAAACCTTTTACAAATAAAACCTTCGAACTAAAAAAAGGAGATACTATTTATTTGTTTACTGATGGTTATGTCGATCAGTTTGGTGGAGAAGATGAAAAAGGAGTAAAGTCTGGCGGAAAGAAATTTATGCACAAAGGTTTCAAAGAAGTTTTGATGAATATGCAAAATCAAAGCATGGAAGATCAAAAAGCAACCTTGTATCACACATTTGAAAAGTGGAGAGGAAAATTAGAACAGGTGGATGATGTGTTGGTGATTGGAATTCGTATTTGATAATAAGTTATCTAAAATATTTTGCAATAAGCAATCAAAATCATTGCTTCTTAGTCAACTCCTTAAACACATCTTCCATTTTCTGTTCTTCTTTATTAAGTGTTAATACACCAATATTGTTTTGAACAGCAATATTAAATACGTCTTTACGAATATCTTTTTCGTCACTCGCAATTATACGATATGAATTACCTTCTAGTTTTTTTACTTGTTGAACACCAACAATTTTCTCAAGCAATTTCACCTCAATCGCTCCGTCAAATTCAACTTGTATAATTTGGTTAGTCTTTTGCTGTTTTAGATTTTGTGTGCTATCATTCGCAACTATCTCTCCGTGATTGATAATAATCACGCGATCACAAACAGCTTCTACCTCTTGCATAATATGCGTGCTTAACATTACTGTTTTTTCTTTACCTAATTTTTTAATGAGTCCACGAATTTCTTCCAATTGATTTGGATCTAATCCTGTTGTTGGTTCATCCATGATCAAAACTTTAGGGTCATGGATCATGGCCTGAGCAAGGCCCACGCGCTGACGGTAACCTTTACTTAAAGCGCCAATTTTTTTGTTTTGCTCAATTTGCAAACCGGTAAGGTCTATCATTTCCTTCACGCGTTTTTCAATATTTTGAATTTTATATAAGCCACCCACAAAGATTAAAAACTCTTTTACATACATATCCAAGTAAAGTGGGTTGTGTTCAGGAAGGTATCCAATATGTTTACGCACCTCTAAACTTTGATCATGGATATCAAATCCACAAACTTTTACCTTTCCATCGGTAGGAGGGATGTAACAGGTGATGATCTTCATCATTGTACTTTTACCTGCCCCATTCGGCCCTAAAAATCCTACGATCTCGTTTTCGTTCACATTAAACGAAACGTTATTCAATGCTTTTTGTGTTTTATAAAGCTTGGTAATATTTTCTACGATGATGGACATATCACCGTAAAAATAATAAAAGCAATTTATCAAACGAAACCTTACTGGAGTATTTTCTAACATAAATGCAAAAAAAACCAAATAAATTGACCTTTGGCGTTAATATGTGTCTGTTTGAATGATCTTTTTGTTGAACTGACATTAATCATAGTCTTAAAACACCCTCTTCATGACAATAGTCATTGCGTTTCGTTTTAATACAATGGAAATTTGATGAAGGAAGATTATAATACTAAACTTATTTGTATGCATAACGAACATAGCGATCAGCATTTTCAAAAACGAATAGATGAGGGCGAACATATTGAGCCAAGAGATTATATGCCAGAAGCCTATAGAAAAAATCTCATCAGGCAAATTTCGCAACATGCCCACTCCGAAGTAATAGGTATGCAGCCAGAAGGTAATTGGATAACTCGCGCGCCAAGTTTAAGGGCTAAGCAGATCTTATTGGCAAAAATTCAAGATGAAGGAGGGCATGGTCTTTATTTATACAGCGCTGCCGAAACTTTAGGCATTAGTCGCGAAGAAATGATCGCTCAACTTCACACAGGCAAAGCAAAATATTCAAACATTTTTAATTACCCTGCATTAACTTGGGCAGATATTGGCGCTATTGGATGGTTAGTTGATGGAGCTGCCATCGTGAACCAAGTTTCTTTACAGCGAACTTCGTTTGGACCTTATAGCAGAGCTATGATACGAATTTGTAAGGAGGAAAGTTTTCATCAGCGACAAGGTTATGAGATCATGACAAAAATGATGAATGGCACCAAAGAGCAAAAAGCAATGGCACAAGATGCCATGAACCGTTGGTGGTGGCCATCGCTAATGATGTTTGGTCCGCATGATTTTGATTCACCTCACTCTGGTGATGCGGTGAAGTGGAGAGTCAAACGCGAATCAAATGATACATTACGCCAAAAATTTATTGATAAAACAGTGCAACAAGCCGGGTTAATAGGATTAAAAATGCCTGACAAGGATCTTATATTCAATGATGCAACGGGGCATTATGATCATGGACCCATCAATTGGGAAGAGTTTCACAGTGTGATAAAAGGAAGTGGCCCATGTAATAAACAGCGCATGGATCATCATTTGAAATATCACAACGAAGGTGCTTGGGTACGTGAAGCTGCAGAAGCCTACAAGAAAAAGAAAGCAAAAAAAATGAAAATAGTTAGCATTTAAAGCTCAAAATATGAATAAGGATACACAACTAGATCTTTGGGAAGTATTTATACAAAGCAAATCTGGTCTTCCACACATTCACGCAGGAAGTGTGCATGCATCAGATCTTAAAATGGCTTTACAAAACGCACGCGATACATATACAAGGCGTGGCGAAGGAACAAGTATTTGGGTAGTGCTTTCGCAGTCAATTGGCGCATCTAATCCCGACGATAACGATATGTTATTCGATCCTTCAAACGATAAGGTTTACCGTCACCCAACTTTTTACACCATGCCCGAGGGCGCAAAAAATATTTAAAAAATGGAAACAAATAAAGATCTTTTTAATTACTGCTTAAGATTGGCTGACGATTCACTGATTCTGGGTCATAGACTTTCTGAAATGTGTAGTAAAGGTCCCGTTATCGAAGAAGATCTTGCTTTAACCAATATCGCACTCGATCATATTGGAAGAGCGCAAGCAATTTTGAAGTATGCAGGTGAAATAGAGGCAAAGGGAAGAACGGAAGATGATATTGCCTACAGGCGTGAAGAGCGGGAGTATAAAAATCATTTGATAACAGAACAACCAAATGGTGATTTTGCGAATGTGATAGCGAGACAATTATATATCTCACTATTTGAAATGTTATTTTATTCAGAATTAGAAAAAAGCAATGATAAAACCATCGCGGCAATTGCCTCTAAAACTATTAAGGAGATAAAGTATCATTTGATACACGCGACTGATTGGACAATTCGTTTAGGCGACGGCACAGAAGAAAGTCATTTACGTATGCAAAAAGCAATAGAGGATCTTTGGATGTACACTGGTGAATTATTTGAAATGGATGAAGTGGATCTGTTTATGGCTAAAAATGGAATTGGCGTGGATCTAACGCCAATGAAAATTCAATGGGAACAGCAACTTACAACTATATTAAATGAAGCAACATTAAAAATGCCTTCTGCTTCGTACATGCAAACAGGCAGCCGTAATGGTATGCATACTGAGAATTTAGGACACATTTTAAGCGAGATGCAATATTTACAAAGAACGTATCCGGATGCAAAGTGGTGAGGATCCAAATAAGCATAAGGAGTATGATGATATGCTCAATAGAGCCCATGATCTCCATGAGAAAGGTAAGTCGTTTGAGTTTATTGAAAAGGAATTAAAGACCTGGCATCCTAGCGAAGCTCTGGTGCAAGTGATCATGAAAAAAATTAAGTTCGAACAGCACAAAAAGGATCTTAAAGAAGGCAGAGTGTATGTTCTAGTTGGTTGCATTACTATGGTAGTAGGGTTTGTTTTAACCTGCGTTAAGTTCCATTCAAACGAATCAGTAAATTTGGTGATGTACGGATTCACTACACTTGGCATCATGATTTTGTTCTATGGTTTGTTTAAGATCTTCAATTAATATTCATTTTCCTGATCTTAATCATTTTTATTTTATCTCTTCTTCTCGTCATTTGTGATATAAATTCTAACTCATGCCTATCTATCAAAAACAAGGGATTATCCCTCATAAGAGACACATCGTTTTTCGAAGCAAAAAAGGTGAACTCTACCACGAAGAACTTTTTGGAACAGAAGGTTTTGCAAGTACATCATCATTGGTGTATCATTTAAATCCTCCAACTATGGTAAAAGAATTGGGTAAGCCACATTGGGCAAAACCCGAGGCAGCCATAGAGGATAATTTAAAGGCCCTAAGTTTTATGGCGTATGATGTTGAGCCTGAAAAGGATTATTTGCAAAGCCGCAAAGTGTTTTTCTTTAACGATGATATGCAAATAGGAATGGCCGCTCCAACACACAGTATGCATGAGTATTTTTTTAAGAATGCAGATTCAGATGAGATGCTTTTTATTCACAAAGGGAGTGGAAAGTGTAAAACCATGTATGGTACAGTTGATTTTAAATATGGAGATTATGTAGTTATTCCACGGGGCACTGTTTATAAACTTGAATTTGATACTGAGGAAAACAAAATTCTCTTTATAGAATCTCATAGTCCTATTCGAACGCCGAAACGATACCGCAACGAATTTGGTCAATTATTAGAGCATTCTCCATTTTGCGAGCGTGATTTTAAATTACCTTACAATTTTGAAACGCACGATGAACATGGTGATTTTAAGATCATGATAAAAAAACGCGGACTCATTTACCCTTATATTTACGAAACACATCCGTTCGATCTTGTTGGTTGGGATGGATATAGTTATCCTTATGCATTCTCTATTTTTAATTTCGAACCAATTACAGGTCGAATACATATGCCACCACCGATCCATCAGCAATTTGAAGGTAAAAACTTTGTGATCTGTTCGTTCGTGCCTCGCATGTACGATTATCATCCGGAGGCGATACCAGCTCCTTACCATCATAGTAATATTGATGCAGATGAGTTGTTGTATTATGTAGATGGTGATTTTATGAGCAGGAACAACATCAAACAAGGCCAATTTACTTTGCATCCGGGTGGAATTCCTCATGGGCCTCATCCTGGTGCTATTGAAAGAAGTATTGGTCAAAAAGAAACAAAAGAATTGGCGGTAATGATAGATCCATTCAATCCTTTAAAGGTAACTACGGATGCCATGAAATACGAAGTAAAGGATTATTATAAATCATGGATGACAAAGCCACTATTAACTCACTAAAAATTCAAGTCATGATAACAAAGGATCTCACCAAAGTAAAGAACTACGATTATTCTGGAGAAAAAGTTTTTGAAAAAGCGCAAGACTTTTTGCCTATCAATGGAACTGATTATGTTGAATTATATGTGGGCAATGCAAAGCAAGCCGCGCATTTTTACAAAACAGCATTCGGGTTTCAGGAATTGGCTTATGCAGGATTAGAAACAGGGTTGCGTGATCGTGTTTCGTATGTATTAGTGCAAGATAAGATCCTTTTAATTCTTACAAGTCCTTTTGATCCATACAGCGAGATATCTCAGCACTTGCGCATGCATGGTGATGGTGTAAAAGTAATTGCTTTGTGGGTTGACGATGCTCGTAAAGCTTTTGAAGAAACAACCAAGCGCGGCGCAAAACCATACATGGAACCAACAGTTACACGTGATGAGTTTGGTGAGATCGTTCGCTCAGGAATTCATACATATGGAGAAACTGTGCATGTATTTGTAGAGCGTAAAAATTATAAAGGTGTTTTTATGCCGGGATATATAAAATGGGAAACAGAATATCATCCAACACCAACCGGTTTAAAGTATATTGATCATATGGTGGGTAATGTGGAGTTAGGTTCAATGAATAAGTGGTCGAAATTTTATGAAGATGCAATGGGCTTTGCAAATTTAATTACGTTTGATGATAAAGATATATCAACGGAATATACCGCTTTAATGAGTAAGGTAATGACAAGCGGAAACGGACGAATTAAATTCCCAATTAACGAACCTGCCAAAGGAAAAAAGAAATCCCAAGTGGAAGAATATTTAGATTTTTATAATGGTCCGGGTTGTCAGCACATTGCAGTAGCAACAGATGATATAGTATTTACCATTTCTGAAATGCGAAAGCGCGGTGTGGAGTTTTTATATGTTCCGGGATCATATTACGATACGGTAAAAGATAGGGTTGGCATTATTGAGGAGGATATGGAAGTATTAAAAAAATGGGGTATCATGGTAGATAGAGATGAAGATGGATATTTACTTCAAATATTCACAAAGCCCGTTGAAGATCGTCCAACTTTATTCTTTGAGATCATCCAACGCAAAGGGGCTAAATCATTCGGAAAAGGAAACTTTCAGGCTTTGTTTGAATCTATTGAGGCAGAACAAGCCAGAAGAGGTACATTATGATTATGAATTTATAGAGGGTAAAACATGACTAATGTCATGTTTTACCCTCTTATTGGTCAGTTTTTAAGAGTATTACTCTCTTTAATTTTGTACTTGTATGATCAAAGAGCCCGAACAAAGAATCACTTGTTACCATTGTGGTGAGAATTGTGAAGAGGAAACAATTGACAAAGACGACAAAAACTTTTGTTGTCAGGGTTGTAAAACGGTTTATGAGATCCTCAACAAAGTAGAGCTTTGCGATTATTATACCATCTCAAAGGCGCCTGGAGCAAATCAAAAAAGTAAAGTAAGGTTAGATAAGTTCGCATTTTTGGAAGATGTGCAGTTACAACAAAAGCTCATTCATTTTAAAAATGAGAAGCAAAGTCATGTTACATTCTATTTGCCGCAAATGCATTGCAGTTCGTGTATTTGGTTACTCGAGAATCTTGCAAAACTAGATCATCATATTATTCGTTCTGAAGTTAATTTCTTAAAAAAAGAAGTAAGTGTGGTTTTTAGCCACTCTAATTCATCTTTAAGATCAATTGCCGAATTATTAACCTCTATTGGATACGAACCACATTTTAGTTTAAACGATCTAAGCGGAAAGGCCATTAAAAAATACGACAAGAGTAGGATCTATAAGATCGGTATAGCGGGTTTTTGCTTTGGAAACATCATGCTTCTCAGCTTTCCGGAATATTTTTCGTTAGGGGTAATAGAGGAGAAGGGATTAAAAAAATTATTCTCTTATTTGATATTAGTATTGTCGTTACCTGTTTTTTTTTATGTAGCCTCCGAATTTTTTGTTTCGGCTTTCAAGAGTTTAAAGCAACGGTATTTAAATATTGACGCACCAATAGCTTTAGCTATACTAATTACATTTGGAAGAAGCGTGTATGAAATAATTGGCGGAAATGGCGCCGGTTATATGGATTCAATGTCGGGGATTGTATTTTTTATGTTGATAGGAAGATTCTTTCAGAATAAAACGTATAATACCATGGCATTTTCAAGAGATTATACCTCTTATTTCCCATTAGGCGTTACGATCATAAATGAAGAGGGTGTAGAACAGCAAGTTCCGATCTCAAAAATTAAAGTTGGTGATCGTATCAAGATCCATAGCAACGAGATTATTCCGGCCGATTCAATATTATTTTATGGCAAAGCAAGTATAGATCAAAGCTTTGTTACGGGCGAATCTTTTCCTGTAGAAAAAAGCATTGGCGAAATTATTTATGCCGGAGGTAAACAATTGGGCGGTGCGCTTGAATTGGAAGTTATAAAAGATGTTTCTCAAAGTTATTTAACCAGCTTATGGAATAATGATGCGTTCAAAAAAACAGAAGAAAAGGGCGTGTCCTATATTCATACGGTAAGTAAATATTTCACTTTTGTTTTATTTTCCATTGCAATTGTGAGCGCTATTTACTGGCAAATAAATGATCCTACTAGGGTTTGGAATGCAGTAACATCAATTTTAATTGTTGCTTGTCCATGCGCGCTTCTTTTATCTGCAACTTTCACTAACGGTAATATGTTGAGGGTGCTGCAAAATTTTGGTTTTTTTGCTCGAAATGCAGGCGTTATTGAACAAATAGCTGCTGCTGATACTATCGTGTTTGACAAAACAGGCACTATTACCGAGCAAACAAATTCCGAAATAAAATACGAGGGAACACCGCTTGACGAGCAGATCGCTCAATATGTTCGTTCGTTGGCGGCCCAATCCAATCACCCTTTAAGTAAAGCTATTGTAAGTTATTTGCCTTCTTATAAAAAATTAGTGGTAAAAAATTATCACGAAGAACCGGGAGCCGGTATTGTGGGTATGATAGAGAATAATAAAGTGGCTATTGGCTCCTTGAATTTCTTTAACCCTAACGCGGTACAAATTGATGTTGGAACAAAAGTATACGTTCAAATTAAGGATAGGGTATATGGTTATTTTGCTATTCAAACCAATTACCGCCAAGGGCTAGCTCATGTGCTCGGGAAATTAAAAGAACGTTTTAAAGTTTCACTTATTTCGGGCGACAATGATTCGGAGTATAGTAAATTAAAGAATTTATTTAATGCAAAGCAGTATTTTAATAGATCGCCGCAGGATAAATTGGAATATATTGAAAAGCTTCAGAAGGAGAATAAAAAAGTTATTATGATTGGCGATGGATTGAATGATGCCGGTGCTTTAAGACAAAGTAATGTTGGTATTGCCGTTACCGATAATGTAAATAATTTTTCTCCGGCCTGTGATGTGATCTTTGACGGAACTAAATTCTCGCATTTGGACGACCTTTTAAAGTATTGTACTCATAATAAACTCATTATCAATATCAGTTTTTCTGTTTCTATCTTTTATAATGTGGTTGGACTGTATTTTGCTGTTCAGGGGAACCTACAGCCTGTAATAGCAGCTATTTTGATGCCTGTAAGCTCCATGAGCATTGTATTGCTTACTACAGGGCTAAGTACAGTTTTAGCCCTTCCGATTAAGAGAAAGTACAAACTAAGAGGTCGTCTATTTCTAAAACTGATATAGATCATGTTGGCATATGAGGGTACTCATCTTAAATTTTTGACCTTAAAAATAACTTTGTCAACGAAATTATGAGCGTAATTTTTATACTAATAATCGCAAGTCTTACCATCGCCATTGGCTTTTTAATAGCCTTTATATGGTCGGTAAAAACAAACCAATACGACGATGATTACACACCTTCAGTAAGGATACTTTTTGACAATGAGCTAAGGTCAAAACAACAGTCTAATTCTAAAGAAAAAAATAAGTAATATGGAACTACAAAAATTTCAGTACGACAATAAAATTGTAAAATGGTTTGCCTACGCAACGATGTTTTGGGGCCTTGTAGGTATGTTAGTGGGCGTTATTGCTGCTATACAGCTTTTTATCCCCGCATTAAATATGAATTTGCCTTATACTACATTTGGGAGGTTACGCCCTGTTCATACTAACGCGGTGATCTTTGCTTTTGTGGGAAATGGAATTTTTATGGGCGTGTATTATTCAATTCAGCGTTTGTTGAAAGCAAGAATGTTTAGCGACTTTTTGAGCAAGATCCATTTTTATGGTTGGCAATTAATTATTGTATTGGCAGCTGTTTCTCTTTTGATGGGAAAAACAACAGGTAAAGAATACGCTGAGTTAGAATGGCCTATTGATATTTTGATCACACTTGTTTGGGTTGTTTTTGGATGGAATATGTTTGGCACAATTATAAGAAGAAGAGAAAGACACTTGTATGTAGCTATATGGTTTTATATTGGAACATTGGTTACTGTTGCCATGTTGCATATTGTTAACTCTATTGAGATTCCAGTTTCTTTTTGGAAATCGTATTCATGGTATGCAGGAGTTCAAGATGCATTAGTGCAATGGTGGTACGGACATAACGCAGTGGCTTTTTTCTTAACAACTCCGTACTTAGGTTTAATGTATTATTTTTTACCAAAGGCGGCTAACAGGCCTGTGTATTCTTATCGACTATCGATCATTCACTTTTGGTCTTTGATTTTTATTTATATCTGGGCAGGCCCACATCATTTATTGTACACTTCAGTTCCCGATTGGGCACAATCACTTGGTGTAGTATTTTCAATTATGTTGATCGCGCCATCATGGGGTGGAATGATCAATGGTTTACTAACACTTCGTGGTGCTTGGGATAAAGTGCGCGAAGATGTAGTTTTAAAATTCATGGTAGTTGCTGTAACGGCTTATGGTATGGCAACTTTTGAAGGTCCAATGCTTTCTTTGAAAAGTGTAAGCGCAATTTCGCACTACACCGACTGGATTGTAGCTCACGTACATGTTGGAGCTTTAGGCTGGAACGGATTTTTAACCTTCGGGATTTTATACTGGATAGTTCCACGAATGTTTCGAACCGAATTGTACTCAAAAAAATTGGCGAATATGCATTTCTGGATCGGAACGTTGGGTATAGTTCTTTATGCAGTGCCAATGTATTGGAGTGGTATTATGCAAAGTTTAATGTGGAAAGAATTTACACCGGAAGGGCAATTAAGATGGCAATTCATGGACACTGTTACTAAAATGATCCCATTCTATGCAACCAGAGCTATAGGTGGAACTCTTTATCTTACAGGTGCGATCATTATGGTTTACAATTTGATAAAGACAGTTAAGGCAGGAAATTTTTTAGCGAATGAAGATGCAGAAGCTGCGGCCTTAGAAAAGCATGCATCACATGGTAAAGAACACTGGCATCGTTGGATCGAGCGCAAACCTGTACAATTAATGATAGTGAGTTTGGTTGTTGTTACAATTGGCGGGGTTATTGAGTTTGTTCCAACATTCTTAGTAAAATCAAATATCCCAACCATTGCAAGTGTAAAACCTTATACTCCTCTTGAACTACACGGAAGAGACATTTATGTACGCGAAGGTTGTTATACGTGTCACTCACAAATGATCCGTCCGTTTAGAAGTGAAACAGCGCGGTACGGTGAGTATTCAAAAGCAGGAGAATTTGTATACGATCATCCATTCCAATGGGGAAGTAAACGCACCGGTCCGGATTTGGCGCGATTAGGAAATAAATATCCTGATAGTTGGCATTATAATCACATGCTTGATCCAACATCAATGTCGCCGGGCTCTATCATGCCGCCGTATCCATGGTTGTTTGATGATAAAGTGGACGTATCGTTAACTGTTGCTAAAATAAAAGCAATGCAACGTCTTGGTGTGCCTTATCCTAAAGGATTTGAAAATGAAGCAGCCAAGGATATGGAAAAACAAGCGAAAGTGATTTCTGAAAATTTAAAGAAAGACGGTATTGAAACAATGCCGGATAAAGAAATTGTAGCATTGATCGCTTATCTGCAAAGATTAGGAACCGACATTAAGAACGAACCAAAAGAAATCGAAAAAAAATAAAAAACTCAATTATGAAATTCATTAACTATTTAGAGAGCATCACAGATATAGGGGTCTATCCTTTGGTGGCGCTGCTTATCTTTTTTCTTTTTTTTATCGGCGTAGCATTTTACGTGATTCTTGCAAGGAAAGAATACTTTGATACACTTTCTAATTTACCGCTACGGTCTTCAGAAACAGACACATTAATTCCTAACACAACAGGTTATGATGAAGAAACTAAATAAAACTACGTTATTTTTACTGGCAACACTCTTCTTGCCCTTAATAAATTTTGCACAGGAAGCTCAAGCTTCTAAACAAAGTTGTTTTTCAAATCCATTATTCAATACTTTATTGATCCTCATCATTGTATTGATGCTTGTGATATTAGTGCTAGGGCAATCCTTAAAAAATATTTCTGAAGGCGATTTCCTATCTAATAAATTAATAGAAAAGAAAAAGCAGGATAGCGCAGGAGCCGGAAAAATAACCTCACTGTTATTCCTCTTGTTATTGGGTAATAAATTAAAAGCCGGAAACGTATCACAAAATGATTGGACCGTGGGAGGTTTGGATATGGCAACCTTCTATTTTATGTTGGCTATCATTTTAATCGAAGTAATTGTGATCGTGGTTCTTTATTACACGTTCGTGAATTTATTAGGAAGCGAGAAGAATCTTGAGGTGGCTAAACAAAAGGTAAAAACAAAAACTATTCTCGAAAAAATAAATGCATCAGTGGATGTTGAAGAGGAAAAAGATATCTTATTAGATCATGATTATGATGGTATTAAGGAATTGGACAATGATCTTCCTCCTTGGTGGAAGTACGGATTTTACTTAACCATTGTTATAGCTTTTATTTATATGGTCAATTTCCATGTGGCAAACACCGGCGATCTTCAAGATGTTGAGTATATCAAATCCATAGCAAAGGCTAAGATGGAAGTTGAGGATTATATGAAGACAGCGGCTAACAACGTTGACGAAACTACCATTAAGCAATTGCCGGCTGCGGATGTGGAAGATGGCAAGAAAATTTTTGTATTGAATTGTTCTACGTGTCATGGAAAAGAAGGGCAAGGATCGGTAGGTCCAAATCTATCAGACAAGTATTGGATACACGGAGGAAGTTTGGTTGATATTTTTAAATCAGTTAAGTATGGCTGGGTAGATAAGGGAATGAAAGCCTGGAAGGAAGATCTTTCGCCAATGCAAATTGCACAAATATCAAGTTACATCAGAACTATAACAGGAACAAATCCTCCTGGAGCAAAAGCAGCTCAAGGCGACCTTTATCAAGAGGAAGTTGCGCTCGCTGCTGATTCAACTGTAGTTATTAGTGATAGCCTACTTTTGAAAAAGGATACTTTAAAATAGAATGGAACTTAAAGAAGATAGTACTGAGTCGTTTCGTGATCATATAGCAACTATAGATGAACAAGGAAAAAGGAAGTGGATCTTTCCAACTCAACCTATAGGTAAATTTTATAACTATCGAAAATTATTAAGCTACGTTTATCTTTTGATTTTTTTTGGATTACCCTTTATAAAGGTAAATGGTGATCCGCTTTTTCTCATAAATGTTTTAGAACGTAAGTTCATTTTATTCGGCATGATCTTTTGGCCGCAAGATCTTTTCATCTTTGGATTAGGTATGCTTATCTTCATTGTCTTCATTGCTCTATTCACAGTAATTTTTGGACGTGTGTTTTGTGGTTGGGCTTGTCCACAAACTATTTTTATGGAAATGCTATTCCGTAGAATAGAGTATTGGATCGAGGGAGATGCAACATATCAAAGAGCATTAAAGAAAGCGCCGTTAAATGGTGAAAAGATCTTTAAACGAGGAACCAAGTATACTTTATTCTTTCTCTTGTCGTTTTTGATCGCAAATACTTTTCTTTCATATATTATTGGCGTTGACGAGGTATTTAAGATGGCTAGCGAACCTATTAGTCAGCATATAGGAAGTTTAACTTCTATTTTGCTGTTTACAGGAGTGTTTTTCTTTATTTATTCCTGGTTTCGAGAGCAAGTTTGTCTTATTGTTTGTCCCTACGGAAGAATGCAGGGTGTATTACTAGATAAGAATTCTGTTATTGTTGCATATGATTATGTTAGAGGAGAAAGTAGACATCACTATAAAAAGAGTGAAACTAGAACAGGAGGAGATTGTATTGATTGCGGTTTATGCGTTAAAGTTTGCCCAACTGGAATTGATATTCGTAACGGCACGCAGCTTGAATGTATAAATTGTACGGCTTGCAGTGATGCTTGCGATCATATAATGGAGAGCGTTGGATTCGAAAAAGGATTGATTCGCTATGATTCTGAGAATGGTATTAAGAATAAAGTAAAGTTAGCATTTACAACACGCATGAAAGCATACTCTGCAGTTTTAGCGGTGTTGATATCGGTGGAAGTGTTTTTGTTGGTAACCCGATCGGATTATGATGCTACTGTTATAAGAGCTAAAGGAATGTTGTATCAAACGCAACCTAATGATCAGGTGAGTAATTTATTTACAATTAAGCTTGTGAACAAAACCCGAAAAACCTTGCCTGTTGAAATTAGAGTGGAGAATTTTCCGGGTGCTAAGATAGAGATAGTGGGAAAGAATCTGGAAGTTAAAAGGGAAGATATGACGCAAGGAAGTTTCTTTCTCTTCTTGAATAAAAAGGGCATTAAAAAAAGAAAAACAGAATTGAAGATCGGGATCTACAGTAATGGTAAATTGATAAGGACAGTTAAAACAAACTTTTTTGGACCTGTTTCAATATAATTTAAAACTAATACTATGAGTTGGGGAATAAGAATAACAGTGCTTTATGTATCTTTTATGGTACTGATTGTAACAATGGTAGTAATAAGCAGTACAAGCAAGGCAGAACTAGTTGCTAAGGACTACTATGCGCAAGAGTTGAACTATCAACAACGCATAACTGCCATTACAAACGAACAAGAACTTAATGAAAGCATAACTCATGAATTAAATAATGGCAGTTTCGTTCTGAGTTTGCCAAGTGCAATCAGAAGTAAGGATTTTAAAGGGGAATTAGTTTTTTTCCGACCTTCTGATTCTACAAAGGATGTAAAGGTAAAATTAGAATTTGATAGTGAAGGAAAGCAAATTATTGATACCCGTAAGTATACAAAGGGCATTTACAAAATTTGCATTTCATGGCACAATGAGGGAAAAGAATTTTACAAAGAAGAAGTGATCAATTTATAGAATGGAGTATTTTCTGGCGGCCATAACATTAGGATTGTTAAGTGGGTTTCACTGCATCGGCATGTGTGGCCCAATTGCCATGGCATTACCGGTACATAAAAAAACTTCAACATTAAAGGTAATTTCAATTTTAGCTTACAACTTTGGCCGCGTAATAACTTATTCGTTATTTGGTGTAGTGTTTGGTTTGATCGGCCAGAGTTTTTCTTTTTTTGGTTTACAGCAAAAACTTTCGATAATTCTGGGAATAGGTATTTTGATATTTCTTATCTTTCCATACTTAAGTATTAAACCAAATGCGTTTTATTTTAATTTCATAAATAAAATTAAAACTAAGATTTCTTCATTGTTTAATAAAAATGACCTCGGTTCTTTATTTGGAATTGGTTTGCTAAATGGTTTATTACCTTGTGGAATGGTGTACATTGCTCTTGCGGGTGCTTTAGTTGGCCAAACTGCATTTCACTCAATGTTATTTATGGCTGTTTTTGGTTTAGGAACAATTCCATTCATGTTTAGTGTGAGTTATATTAGCCAATTCATTTCATTAAAGGCTAGAAACACCATCAAAAAAGTACAACCGTTTATAATTGCAATTATGGCTGTGTTACTAATTGTACGCGGCTTGAATTTAGGCATCGATCATTTAAGTCCTAAGTTGAATGAGGAGTTAGGTTCTCAGCGAGTGTGTAAACAGCAAATACAATGTTGCCCAAAAAAATAGTTCATGTCATCAGATCTTGTTTCAAAATACAATATACCGGCGCCGCGCTACACAAGCTACCCTACAGTGCCTTATTGGGATGATAATGTAACACAAGAACTATGGACAAATCAAATCAAAGAGTCATTTAAAAAGTACAATAAGAATGGAATAAGTCTTTATATTCATTTACCTTATTGCGAAAGTTTGTGTACGTATTGTGCTTGCAATACGCGCATTACCGTTAATCATAATGTAGAGAAGCCTTATATCGATACTTTGTTGAAAGAATGGAATCTATATCTTGAACAATTTGAAGCAAAGCCAAAGATCAAAGAGATCCATTTAGGGGGAGGAACGCCCACGTTTTTTTCAGCACAAAATTTAAAACATCTTATTTCAGCAATTCTTAGTACTTGCGACTTGCACAAACAGCATGATTTGAGTTTTGAAGGACATCCTTCAAACACAACGGTAGCACACTTACAAACTTTATATGACCTTGGATTTAGGCGAGTAAGTTTTGGTGTGCAAGATTTTGATACTAAAGTACAGTATACGATCAATCGTTACCAAACATTTGAAGAAGTAAGCTTGGTAGTGAATGCTTCAAGGGCCATAGGATATACATCAGTAAATGTTGATCTAGTATACGGTTTACCTTATCAAACAATTCAATCGGTAAAAGAAACTGTAAAAAAGATCGTAGAGTTAAAGCCTGAACGCATTGCATTTTACAGTTACGCGCATGTACCTTGGTTAAAACGAGGGCAAAGGAAATATACCGAAAATGAATTGCCGGTAAATTCGGAGAAGAGGGGGCTGTATAATGTTGGAAAAAATTTATTTGTAGAGGGATCTTATGTTGATATTGGTATGGATCATTTTTCTTTACCGGGCGACGATCTTTTGAATGCGCACAATAGCGGAACACTTCATCGTAATTTTATGGGATACACTACCAATACGACTAAGCTTTTAATTGGGTTAGGGTGTTCGTCAATTAGCGATTGTTGGAATGCATTCTCTCAAAATATAAAAACAGTAGAGGAATACAGCCAGATGGTTGATTCGGGTAAATTTCCTCTTTATAAGAGACATATGCTTACAAAGGAAGATCTTATTATACGAAAACATATACTCGATCTAATGTGCAAGCATTCAACGGATTTTGGAGTGAGTGTTAGTCACGAAAAACTATTGAATGAATGCATGTCCCGATTAGCTGATTTTAGTGCGGATGGTTTGATCGAAATAAAAAACGCAAAACTCAATTTAACAGAGCAAGGTAAACTGTTTATACGGAATATTTGTATGGCTTTTGATAAACGCTACTGGAGCAAGGTGAAAAAGGAGAATGTATTTAGCACTACGGCTTAAAGATCTTAACTTAATTCCTCCATCTCCTTCTTCAAGTCGTACTGTAGGTCTTCATGCAGTTTTGAAATAAGCGTATTCAGTTTTTTTAATTGCGTATTATAAAGGTTCATAAGAACTTTGTTTTTATGATAGGGGATACCGGAGCCCTTCATCTTTTGTAAAAAATATATAATAAGTTCGGCTTCCTTTTCTTTAGAGCCTGTATATTTTGCGTAACGACCAATTATTCTTAGGATCTTGCGTAAGCTTTTCTTTACAAGATATAAATTGGTTTGTGTGATCTCTAAAAAAAAATCATCGACTTCTTTTTTCGCTACCGAAATAAATGTTTCGGGATCGTGTGCCTCAAACAAAAGATAATCCATGTAGGCTTTATTATCCCTTTTGTATTTACCAAGCGCTAAGCATAATTCGGCGAGCTCTTCTTTAGAAAGTTCTTTTAGCTCCTTTTTTATATCGCTTATCGAACGTACTTGCATTAAAATCTTTTCAATGGTGTAAGTAAATGCTCAAGTCCGTTCAACTTTATCTCGTACATGGTTTCTAGTAATACCCCAATTTTGCCTTTAGGAAATCCATTGCGATTGAACCATTCCAAATAGCTAACAGGAAGGTCGCATAACAACTTACCTTCGTATTTTCCGAAGGGCATTTCTTTGCGCACCAGGTCAAGTAAGTATGATGATTCAATAGCTTTCATAGTAATTTCACTTTGTATTTTTCTGCCATTTTTTGTAATTGCTCATCACTTACATTGTGTAAATTTTTAGAACTATGATAATTCTCTACAGTTAGTACATGTAATTGATAATTGTATTTGGTTGCAAGCTTAAAGTACGGTTCTATTTCCCAGCCGAGTGTAAACGTATTTTCTATAAATATTTTAGGCAAATTTTTTTTAAGCGCGTCTTCTGTTTGGAGTTCACAGGCTTTATAAGCCTTATGATTCTCATCAAATTTGAAGTCGTACTCACCTTTTTCATTTGTAAAATAGCTATCTATTGAATAAACAGGATATTTTCCGCGCTCACTTAAATGTTTCGCTAGTGTACTTTTTCCGGCGCCTGGTAAACCTCGTAATAATATGAGTACTTTTTCGATGGATTTAAATTACAAATAATTTCTTGCTTCCTGCATTATTAGTACATTTAATTATGCTTAGGATATTCATAATGGTTTTGCTTTTGCCTTTTTGCGGCATAGCGCAAGGCTATCCAATTACCCCAACAAATTATGTTACTGACGGAGCTCAAGTACTACGAGATGATGAAGAGATATCTTTGAATGCAATTTTGAGGTCATTCGAGGATAGTACTTCCATTCAATTGTTTGTTTACACAGCCAGTAGTTTAAATGGCTTAGTAATTGCCGATCTGTGTCAAGAAATATCTCATAATTGGAAAATAGGAAATAAGAAAACCAATAATGGTGTTCTTATAGGGATTTTTGTAAACGACCATAAGTTTAGGATCCATACTGGTTATGGCATGGAAGGTGTTTTGCCGGATCTGCTTACTAAGCGAATTCAAGACGAGTTTATGCGCCCATACTTTAAGCAAAATGATTATTATAATGGTATTTATTCTGGAGTTAATAAAATTCAATATTACAGCAAGAATGAATACGAACCGGAAAAGGAGGAGGCAGCAACATATTGGCAGAATGTTTTTTATGGTTATCTAATTAATTTTATAATGCTAAGTATTTTTCTTTTTCTGCTGTTTAGTAAAAATTCAGATCAAAAGAGGTCTACGGCATCAAAGATCACTCTAACAGTTATTGCAGTCATTTTATCAATAATACCATGCATTGGTTCCGTGGTGCTCGGATTCATGTTCTTGTTTTTTATAAAGAGCAAACGAGGTTCAGGGTCTTACACGTCATCCGGCGATTCTACCTGGTATAGTTCTTCCTCTTCCTCAAGTTCTTCTTACGATTCCGGTTCGATTTTTGATGGCGGCGGTGGCGGAGATTCGGGCGGTGGCGGAAGTGATAGTAGTTGGTAAAAAGGATAGAGAGGAAGTGTTAAATTGACAATGATTGTCAAAAAATAACAAAAATATTATATATTTGATATATTGTGTCAAATTTAGGAAATATACTTAAAGAAGCCAGAGTTAAAAAAAAGCTTACTGGTGTAGATGCTTCAAATGCTTTAGGTCTTGATACTTCTCTTTTAAATAGAATTGAGAAAGGCTCGCGTGTGGCTACAAAAAATCAGATCTTTTCAATGGCTAAGTTTTACAAATTAAATGTAAAAACACTCCAAATAGAATGGCTTTCAGAAAAACTTCAAAAAGTTCTTGAAGGAGAGGAATACGCCTTCGAAGCTTTGCAAGTAGCAGAGGGTGTTATTGAATACAGCAAGGCAAGTTTTGAAGATGAAGACATAATTGGCAAAATAAATAAACTAAAAAAACAATTAGATAGTTTAATGCCTATTTCAAAGCTCAATTATCAAACCTAAGAAACTATTTCAGAGTAAAGTACACCTATGATAGCAATCGAATTGAAGGGAATACACTTACTCTTCAAGAAACTGCACTTGTTGTAGATAAAGGAATTACCATTGGTGGCAAATCTGTTCAAGAACATTTAGAAGCTATTAATCATTCAGAAGCTGTAGAGTTTATCTTGGATCTTGTTCAAAATAAAGTTGGCCTAACAGAGTATGTTTTAAAACAGTTGCATGACTTAGTATTACGCGGTATTGATAAAAATAACGCCGGCAAATATAGAAGTGTTAATGTAATGATAAGTGGGAGTGCTCACAAACCACCACAACCGTTTATGTTGCAAAAGTTCATGGAAGATTATTTTTATTTTTACGAGCTTAACAAGGCAAGTATGCACCCTGTAATTCTCGCTGCCGAAATGCACGAACGTTTAGTTACAATTCATCCCTTCAGTGATGGCAATGGACGCACTTCTAGGCTTGTAATGAATTTGGTATTAATGCAGTTTGGTTATCCCATAACTAATATCAATAGCGAGCGCTCTAACCGTCTTAAGTATTATAGTGCGCTAGGAACTGCGCAGGTTAAAAATAGTAAAACAGGTTTTTATAATTTCATTAGCGATTCAGTTTATCAATCCTTAACCGAGTATGTTGAACTCGTTAAATAAAAAACCCTCTCAATTATGAGAGGGTTTTTTGTTTTTAAGAGTCTAGAGTTTTATTTCTCTGTTACACCTTCCGGTTTTGGTAACAAAGCTTTTCTGCTCAATTTTATTTTTTTAGTTTTAGGATCATCACCTACATATTTTACTTGAATGATATCTCCTTCTTTAATTACACCTTCTAAAGTATCAATACGTTTCCAATCGTATTCGCTAATGTGTAATAAACCATCTTTACCAGGCATTATTTCCACAAATGCTCCGTATGGCATAATCGTTTTTACTTTTGCCTCGTAAATTTCGCCTACTTCAGGAACGGCAACTATTTGTCTGATTCTAGTTTTTGCAGCTTCTACGCTTTCTTTATTCTCGCCAAAGATCTCAACAACACCGGTTTTGTCAACCTCTGTAATAACAATGGTTGCTCCTGTTGAGCGTTGCATTTCTTGGATCACTTTTCCGCTTGGCCCTATTACAGCACCAATAAATTCACCTGGGATAACAATCTTCTCGAAACGAGGTGCGTGTGATTTGTAATCTTCACGTGGTTTATCAATGGCCTTCAACATTTCATTCATAATATGTAAACGCCCATCGCGTGCTTGTTTCATAGCCTGAGCCATTACTTCATACGGCAATCCATTTACTTTTAAATCCATTTGAACCGCAGTGATACCGTCTTTTGTTCCACACACTTTAAAATCCATATCTCCTAAATGATCTTCATCACCTAAAATATCAGATAATATAGCATAGTTTCCTTTTTCATCTGTGATCAAACCCATGGCAATACCTGCAACCGGTTTAGCGATTTTTATACCTGCATCCATCAATGCTAATGTACCAGCACAAACCGTTGCCATACTCGACGAACCATTACTTTCTAAAATATCACTTACAATACGAATGGTATAACCCGAATCGGTTGGTACCACTTTTCTAAGCGCACGTAATGCTAAATTACCATGACCAACTTCACGACGACCAACGCCACGATTAGGCTTTGCTTCACCTGTACTAAATCCAGGAAAGTTGTAATGCAACATAAATGTTTCTTCACCTTGATTGAAAGCACCATCAATTCTTAATTTATCTAATGGTGTTCCTAAAGTTACTGTAGTTAACGATTGTGTTTCACCACGCGTAAATACTGCACTTCCATGTGGCGAAGGTAAATAACCTACTTCTGCCCAAATAGGACGGATATCAGTTGTTTTTCTTCCATCCAAACGTACTTTTTCATCAATAGCTAAGCGACGAACAGCAACATATTCTACTTCGTGATAATATTTATTAATCAACCCTTCTTTTTCTTTTAACTCTTCAGGTGAATATTGTTTTTTAAATTCTTCTAAAGGAGCTTTGAAATTTGCTTTACGATTATTTTTATTCGGATCTAATTTCTTAGCCGCCGCATAAACTTTATCGTAAGTTTCTTTCATCACTTTTGCTTTCAAGCCAGCATCATTTGTTTCGTGATTGTATTCACGTTTTGGTTTTAAACCTGCTTTTACTGCAAATGCATTGATCTCTTTTACTTGAATTTTGATAGCTTCGTGAGCAAATTTAATTGCTTCCAACATTTCGTCTTCACTAACTTCTTTCATTTCACCTTCAACCATGGCAATGTCATGTGCGTTACCCGCAACGATCATCTCCAATGTATTGCCAACCATTTGTGTTTTGGTTGGATTGATAACTAATTTACCATCTATCTTCGCAACACGCACTTCACTCACCGGGCCATTAAATGGAATATCACTTACTGCAATTGCTGCAGAAGCTGCTAAACCTACCAAAGCATCCGGCATATTTTCTCTATCAGTTGATATCAATGATAACATCAATTGTGTATCCGAGTGATAATCATCTGGAAATTGTGGACGCAAAGCTCGGTCAACAATACGCGAAATTAATACTTCGTAATCTGATAATTTTGCTTCGCGTTTAAAAAATCCGCCAGGGAAACGTCCTGCCGACGCAAATTTTTCTTGATAATCAACGGTAAGCGGTAAAAAGTCAACGCCTTCTTTCGCGTCTTTATTACTTACAATGGTTGCAAGTATCATGGTATTACCCAATTTTACTACTACAGCGCCATCCGCTTGTTTTGCTAATTTTCCTGTTTCTAATGTTACTATCCGGCCATCGCCAAGATCGAAACTGTGTGTGATTCCTATTTGTGACATATTTGTTTTTGTTTTAGGCGAACCCCTTGTTCGCCGGGTTTATATTTATTTTAAATATTCTAATAAAAAGGGCAATCCGATTATGTCAGATTGCCCCTTTTAATAAATGCAGCCGTAAATTATTTACGGATGTCTAATGTTTTAATGATGCCACGGTAGCGTGTAAGATCATTCTTTTTCAAATAATCTAATAACGCTCTGCGCTTACCAACTAAGTTCAATAAAGCACGTTGTGTACCAAAATCTTTTTTGTTGTTCTTTAAATGTCCTGTTAAATGATCGATACGGTGAGTGAATAAAGCAACTTGCGCTTCAGCACTTCCAGTATTCTTCTCAGTTCCTGCGTACTTTTTAAAAATGTCTTTTTTTACTTGCGATGTCAAATACATGTTCTATCTGTTTTAATTTCGGACAACAAATATAATGAATTTTAGCTATTGGCACAATAAAAAAGCTCAAAAATAACCCTGTTTTTGAGGGTTTTAGCCCTTATCCCATAAATTATTTACTTTTGAGGCATGATATTAAAGGGTATACTCTATATAGTGCTTATAATTTTTAGTGCTGTTTTCCTAATAGTTTCTCTTATTATGGCCGCTTTAAAATTCAACTCTAACGGAAAACAAGCCCTTAGATGGCTTATCGGATTTGGCCTGAGTTTGCTAGTACTTATTTTTTCGATCATGATGCTTGTGAATGGGGTTGTGGGTAAGGCAAAGGAGTTTGCAGGTAGTATTGAGGAGTTTGGTATGGAACAAGCTCAAAGGATGGATTCGTTGAATAATTTGTATACCAATTCGAAGGATTCATTATTGGAGTCTGCTAGCATTAACTATTTAATGAGCTTGGAGCCGGATAGTGTTAAAGGAAAAGTGCATGCACAATTTTATGGCTATTTAGGATTTAGAGATTATTACCGTTTACCAATTGTATGGCCTTACTCATTGCATTGCATGGATTCACTGGGAGACGGCACTTTATATAACGAAGCCAATGTTCAACAATTTGACATAAATGATAATGGTGAATTATCGTGTGATGTAAATGGAATTATGACATTTGCTTTTACAAAAGAACATTTGATAGGCATGAGGGTAAAAATAGAGAACAAACCCAAGAAAGTTTATTTTGCTTATGACTTTAAAGGAAAAAGCGAAAATTTTTTTAAAAACGAGCAAGAACTCTTGTATTACGCTCAAGAAATTGGTTTTGATAAAAGCACAGAACTTAAAAGCTGCAAAGATTATTACAACGAGTTTTGATCGAGGATTATTCTTCCTGCACCATCTTTAGTATAAATCACGGTATCAAAATTGTTGCGCTGCCTAATGTAATCTTTGTAAACTTCGCTTAATTCTGTTCGCATTTTTAGAACATCATTAAAGTTTCCGTTAACGGTCATTAGCATTTCGCACGATTCGCGAACGCCGTGCTCACCACCGTGATTAGCGCTAATATAATCTACAAGATTATTTTTAATACAATACTCAGTAAATAATGTAGTGGCTTGTTTTGCTATCATAATTCGCAAACCGCATACGTTTGCTATAGATAGATCCAATACATCATCAAAAAAATACACTACCTCTTCGGGTTTAATGCCTTTGTGATCGCAAATATAATTCAAGGCATCTATCTTATGTGCAATTTTGTAGAACGATAAATTGAAATGTTCGCGTGTAGCAAAGAACTGTGCGCTTTCATTTTTTTCGCCACTAATGATTGCCGTAAAAGGGAGGTGTTTTGTCTTTAAAAAATGCGAAAAACGCAATAAGTTTGTGCCCATGCTATCAATCTCACTAAAACCACTTCCTGCTTGCCCGGTTTTAAATCCGTTGTTAAAAACGCCATCCCAGTCAAAAATAAAAGCTTTGACTTTACTTAATCGCGTTGCAAGATCTGTTTCGCTAGTTACAAATTTCCCTATGTATTTTGGGTTGCTCACTTTCTATTTTTTAGCTACGAATTACACTAATTTTCACTAAGCTGTGTGTGTTTAGATTAGCGTTAATTCGTGGCTTAAGTACTTTAAGATTTCAAATCCTGAATATCCAGCATACCAACCGGCTTTCCGCCATTTGTAACTACAATCGTATCCACATTTGTTTTTTTGAATAAAGCGTTAGCCTCGTTCAATAATACATCTCCATCAATTGTAATTGGCTCGCGGAATTCAAGGTCACTTAATTTTTTTCCTAATACATCACGGCCTTTATCTTGGATCAATTTACGTAAAGAGCCATCCGTAAATACACCTTTAATGCTGCCATCAGCTTTTGTTACAGTAATAGCGCCGTATCCGAACTCAGTCATTTTTACAATAGCATCAGTAATATTTGTACTCTCAGGTACTAAAGGATTAATGCCTTTTATAGCTTCTTTTACTTTTACCATCATTAAACGCGTATCGGTAATGAACTGATCGGTTCCAACGGTGGTGAAATTATTTTCGGTAAGCTGTTTCATTACTTTTAACGGAACAGTAATTGTATGAACTCCAATATTAATAGCGTTACGAACATGCTCTATATTACGAACCGATGAGAACATGATCTTGGTATCATAACCGTAAATTTCTACCGCGTCAACACATTGTTCAACTAATGTTAAAGCATCATGTCCTTGATCTTGTAAACGTCCCACAAGCGGACAAACATACGTTGCGCCGGCTTGCATGGCCATATATGCTTGTTGCAAAGTATACACCAAATGTACATTCACTAAAAGACCTTTATTACGAAGCATTTTACATGCGCGAACGCCTTCCAATGAAACAGGAATTTTAAAAACGGTCTTATGTTTATCTAAACCCAAAGCTAATTGGCGCTCTGCTTCAGCTAAAATTTCTTCGGCAGTATTTCCTAAAGCTTCGATCTGTAGTACAGGAACTATTTTACTGAGTTTTACAATGGTACCGTCAATATCGGTAATACCTTCTTTTTGCATGAAGGTTGGGGTAGTAGTTAAACCATTTAAAAAACCAAGCTTAAAGCCTTCTTCAATTTCTTTAAGATTTGCTGAGTCTAAATATAATTCCATAATTTTATTTTAATTAAAGTGTAAAGAAACGAAATATCCCAAAACAAAACAAGCAGGCTATTACACCTGCTTGTTTTGTTTATTTAGGTTAATATTATTCGATAATAATGACAAGGTATTTAGAAACGCTCCAAAATTCTTCAGCATTAGTAATCTCTATCTTTTCAACGGTTTTTTCGCCTATTAATTTGTAAGAACCACTAGGATGTGTAGTGATGATCTTAGCTTTTTTGGCTCCAATATTGATGCTGTTTACTTCGTCGATATTTACTTTTGTAAAATATTCCTTATTAAAATCTTCTTTTAATTTGTTTGTTTTACCAATCCCAATAAAACCACCTTCTTTAGTAATGATATTTTTTGTTTTTAATTCTTTACTTGTACCAAAGGCGTAATAAGATGTTTTAATGACAACAGTTTTAGCATCGCTTTCGTCAAGTATCTCTTTGTAATCTGTATTTAATGTTGAAAGTTCAATGTTCAAACTCTCTATCTTATTTTTTAGATCTGTGATCTCTTCATCTTTCAAGTTCAATGAGGCTTGTAAATTTTCGATCATGGTTTGCATACCTTCTAATTTAAGATTGCTGGCCTTTAATTTTCTGCTTAATGAATTGATGCGCGATTTGTTTCTGCCCATCAAGTCGTATATAGCTTGAATATCTTCCTTAATTTGACCTTCTTTACTTTTTACATCACCATTACCGGCAGTGCTAGTTACGATCTTTTCTTTTTCTTTTATCGTATTTAAATTATCTTGTATCTCATTAAATGTTGAGATGAATTCCTGAAGAGCAATTTCTTTTTCGTTTAATTTACCGCTTAAGCCGCTATTAATTTCTTTTAAACTATCGGCTAATGGATTTAATTCTTTTTCACCGTCATTACCGCATGAAGTAAAAAAAGCAGAGCTTCCTACTAACATTGCAGCGATGATCAATAATCCTAACTTTTTCATATGAATGTGTTTTTTGTTTATTCGTTTAAGCAGCAAAAGTAACCCATTTTAGAATAAAAAAAAGCGCAAAAATGCGCCTTTTATAATGAGCTTAAATTACTTAGCAAAACTCGTCGTAAACCATTTTTAAATGCTCGGCAATCATGGCTGCTGTACGTCCTTCAATATTATGACGTTCAACCATATGCACCAATTCACCGTTCTTAAAAAGAGCTATGCTAGGGCTGCTTGGTGGATAAGGTGCAAAATGTTCGCGGGCAGTTTTTACTGCATCTATATCAAATCCGGCAAATACTGTTGTTAATTTTGTAGGCAACTTTGCGTTACTCAAACTCATTTTTACACCCGGCCGACATGCGCCTGCAGCACATCCGCAAACAGAATTAACTACCAATAATACAGTTCCCTGTTGTTTAATGGCATTTTCAACTGATTCCGAGGTGGATAAATCTTCAAAACCCGAGCCGGTCAATTCGGCTTTCATGGGATTTACTATGGTTTCTGGATACATGTTTTAAATTTTTATCAAAGTTACATATAAAACATCCAAATGCTTCGATTTATTTTATAAAGGAATGTTAATTTATCCCCATAATTTGCCGTACAAAATATTATTCATTTTTAGCAAGGGTGAATTATTATATTTACCGAACCCAAAACAATCGGGACTAAAAATATAGACATGAGACCTATTAAATTTACAGCTATTGCAGCCCTTTGTTTGGCCAACTTGGCCTTTGCTCAAAAAAAGAATCTACCAAGCGATATGGTTACAAATGCAAAACCAAAGTTTGTAGAAGAAGTTAAAAACTTGGCTAACGAAATTGTTATTCCATATAAACGCTACGAATTGCCAAACGGCATGCAGATCATTATTCATGAAGATCATAGTGACCCCATTGTTTATGTTGACGTAACTTACCATGTTGGTAGTGCGCGCGAACAACAAGGCCGTAGCGGTTTTGCACATTTCTTTGAACACATGATGTTTCAGGGTTCAAAAAATGTGGGCGACGAACAGCATTTTAAAATTATTACCGAAGCCGGTGGTACACTTAACGGATCTACCAATACCGATCGCACCAATTATTTTGAAGTTGTGCCAAGTAATCAATTCGAAAAAATGCTTTGGTTAGAATCTGATCGCATGGGATTTTTATTAGATTCGGTAACTCAAAAGAAATTTGAAGTGCAACGCGCTACTGTAAAAAATGAGCGTGGACAACGTTACGATAATGCGCCATATGGTTTAGTGAACGAAAAAATTGCCGAAGCGCTTTATCCAAAAGGACATCCATATAGTTGGTCAACCATTGGGTATTTAGATGATCTTAATCGGGTTGATGTTGGTGATCTTAAACGTTTTTATATGCGCTGGTATGGGCCTAATAATGGCGTATTAACTGTAGCAGGAGATGTTACCGTAGAAAAAGTGTTAGAGCTTGCAACAAAATATTTCGGAAGCATTCCGCGCGGCCCTGCAGTAAAACTACAAACTGTTGCTCCGATTGTTCTTACCGGAAATCGTTATATTTCTTATGAGGATAATGTAAAATTGCCAATGTTGCGCATGGCTTATCCTTCAGTAAAAACAAATACAAAAGAGGAAATTGCTTTAGATGCTTTAGCTAATATTTTGGCAGGATCTCAAGGATCGCCTTTTTATAAAGCATTTATTGAAACTAAAAAAGCAGTGGGTGCTAATGCATTTCCAATTTCGCGTGAATTAACCGGGCAATTTGAATTTATGATCCGCGCCAATCCGGGATCAGCTTTAGCTGACATGGAAAAAGAAGTGTACGCTGTTTTAGCTGCATGGGAAAAGAAAGGTGTTACCGATGATGATTTGAGCAAATATAAAGTTGGTTATAAATCAAGTGTTTTAGGTCAAATTACAACAGTGCAAGGTAAAGGAGCAGCATTGGCAGCTAATCATACTTTGGCCGGCAATGCAAATTTTATAGTAAAAGAAATGGCTATGGTAAATTCGCTTACAAAAGCGGAAGTAATGGCTGCTTATAATAAATACATTAAAGGTAAAAAAGCAGTTGTTTTAAGCTGTTTACCAAAGGGAAAGCCTGAATTAGCAGCAGCAAAAGATAATTGGAAAATGTACGATCGTACAGTTGAACCCGAAAGCGTTGAATATAAGAACTTAAGTTATACGGAGCCTAAGGATGTTTTTAGCAGAGATGTAATGCCAAACGCAACACAAGCAATGCCTGTGCCTGTTCCCGATTTTTATACAGCACAATTTACAAATGGTATAAAAATAATTGGCCTTCAAAATAACGAGATCCCAAAAGTTAATATTCTTATTAGTATTCAAAATGGGCACAGGTACGAACCTACTGAAAAAGCAGGCTTAGCTTCATTACTTACTTCGGTTTGGGGGCAAAGTACTATAAAAACATCGGCCGAAGAAGTGGAAAATAAATTAGATCGCATTGGAAGTCGTATCAGTATAAATACCGGAGAAGATGAGATCAATTGTTCTATAGAGTGCTTTAAAGAGAATGTTGCGGCAACCATGGCCATTTTAAAAGAGAGTTTATTTGAGCCAAAATTTGATAAAACTGAATTTGAATTGGAAAAGAAAAAACAAGGCGATGCTATTATCCAAGCACAAATGTCGGCTGCGGGTTTGGCAGATAATTTGTACAAAAAACTATTGTTTGGTAAAACTAATGTAATAGGTATACCTGTAAATGGAACAACTAATAGTCTTAATAGTATTACACTTGAAGATGTAAAAGCGTACTATGATCAAAGCATGAATGCCAATTTGATCTCTGTTTCTATATCAGGTGATATTACAAAAGATGAAATGATAAAACATATGGCTTTTATGAATGATTTTAAAGATAAAGGAGCAAGAAAATATGAGGAGCCTGCTAAGCCAGCCATCGAAAAAACAAAGATCTATTTTTGCGATAAAAAAGGCGCTGCGCAAAGCGAGATTAGAGCAGGTTATGTTGCTTTTTCATACGATCCTTACGGTGAGTTTTACAAAAGTCAGATCATGAACTATTCTTTTGGCTCTGCATTTAATAGTCGTTTAAATTATTTTATGCGTGAGGTAAAAGGATGGACCTACGGATGCAGAACTGGTTTTAGCGGATCTAAATTTGCCGGCCCATTCACATTCTCAGGAGGATTTAAAGCCAATACAACTGATAGCACACTTACAGAATTTATGAAAGAGATCATTAAATTTAGAGATGGAGGAATTAGTGATGAGGAGTTAAGTTTTACAAAAAATGCATTAACGCAATCAGATGCTTTACGTTATGAAGCGCCAATGCAAAAATTGTTCTTTGTAAAACGAATTATGGATTATAATTTGGAGAAGGATTACGTAAGTAAGCAAATGACCATTTTGAACAATATCAACAAGGACGAAATAAACGGCCTGGCCAAGAAAAATTTGCCTGCAGGTAAGCTGGTTATTTTTGTTTTGGGCGATAAAGCCACAAATCTTGAAAAAGTAAAAAAACTGGGTTATGATGTGGTTGAAATAGATAATGAAGGAAATGATGTAAAATAGACCTTGAAACCCCTACGAACTCCCTAAAAACCCTGAAAGTTCAGTTTTCAGGGTTTTTTGTTAATTTCTTTGGACATTAAGGTCCGTTTTTGTCAAAAAAGTTTGTTGGGGTAAAAAAAACTCGTTACATTTGCAGCCCTTATTTTTGGGAAAAACGCTTAAAAATTGAATAAAAGTGGACGCATTAAGTTATAAAACCAAGTATCAAACCAAATCAACTGCTAAAAAGGAGTGGATTTTGGTTGACGCAGAGAATGAAGTAGTTGGACGTTTGGCTACAAAAATTGCCATGATTATCCGTGGTAAACACAAAACCAACTATACGCCCCATATGGATGGTGGTGATAACGTTATCATTATCAATGCAGAGAAAGTAAGATTTACCGGTAAAAAAGCTACTGATAAAGAATACAAACGCTATACAGGGTATCCGGGAGGGCAGCGTATTGCTACCCCTAAAACCCTATTAATTAAAAATCCAACCGAGATCTTAGCACATGCCATTCATGGAATGTTGCCAAAAGGCCGTTTGGGTCGTAATTTAAATACCAACGTTCGTATTTTTGTAGGAACTGAGCATGGTATGGAAGCACAACAACCAAAAAAGATCGATCTAAGTAAAATAAAATAAGAATGGAAGTAATCAATACATCAGGACGCAGAAAAACATCAGTTGCCCGTATCTATATGACCAAGGGCAGTGGAAACATTGAGGTTAATGGCAGAGACTATAAAACCTATTTTTCTACCCCAACATTACAATATTATGTAACACAATCATTTAATGTTTCAAAAACAGCAAATGAGTATGATGTTAAAGTAAATGTAGCAGGCGGTGGTATCACAGGCCAAGCACAAGCCATTCGTTTAGCCATTGCAAAAGCTTTGGTTGAAATTAATCCGGAATACAAAAAAGATCTTCGTGCCGAAGGCTTAGTTACTCGCGATCCACGTATGGTTGAGCGTAAGAAATTCGGTCAGAAAAAAGCACGTGCACGTTTCCAATTCAGTAAACGTTAATCAATTAATCATAGAGGAAAATTACAGATGTCAACAAGAACAACATTTAACGCGTTATTAGAAGCAGGTGCACATTTTGGCCACTTAAAACGTAAATGGAACCCGGCAATGGCTCCTTATATCTATGCCGAAAAAAATGGTATCCACATCATTGATCTTAATAAAACCGTTGCAAAAGTTGATGAAGCTGCAAATGCTTTAAAACAAATTGCACGTTCAGGTAAAAAAATATTATTTGTTGCTACAAAAAAACAGGCAAAGGATATCGTAGCAGCAAAAGTGAAAGAAGTAAATATGCCTTATGTAACTGAGCGTTGGCCAGGTGGTATGTTAACTAATTTCAGTACCATCCGTAAATCAGTTCGCCGTATGGCGCAAATTGATAAAATGAACGTAGATGGCACCTATGCAAACATTTCAAAGCGTGAGCGTTTACAATTTTCACGTGAAAGAGCTAAATTGGAGATCCAATTCGGTTCAATCACTGATCTTTCTCGTTTACCGGCTGCATTGTTCATTGTAGATATCACTAAGGAACATATCGCAGTTGCTGAAGCAAAACGTTTAAACATTCCAACATTTGCAATAGTTGATACAAACTCAAACCCTAATCAGGTTGATTATGCTATTCCGGCAAATGATGATGCTTCAACTTCTATAGCTTGCATTATCGAATTAATGTGCGAAGCAGTGAAAGAAGGATTATCTGACCGTAAAGCTGATAAAGAAGCTAGTGCTGAAGAAAAAGACACTAAAGAATCAAGTGCTATAGAAGCAGAAGAATTGGCAGAAGGTTCACGCATTAAAGGTTTTGAAAAAACTGAAGATGAAGATAAAGCCGGTGGAGCTAAAAAACCTCGCAAGAGAGTGAGCGCTAAAAAATAATTAAATCATTAATCATATAAAGCGGTCATTCTGGAAACAGTTTGACCGTTTTTTTTAAAAAAACAAAAACAAAATGAATATGGCAATTACAGCAGCAGACGTTAATAAACTACGTCAACAAACAGGAGCAGGAATGATGGATTGCAAAAAAGCTTTAGAAGAAACAAGTGGCGATTTTGAAGCAGCAGTAGATTACCTTCGTAAAAAAGGTGCAAAGGTTGCTGCTAATCGTGCCGACCGTGATGCTAAAGAAGGTGTTGTGTTGGCAAAAACAACTGCCGATAACAAGCGTGGCGTTGTGATAAGCGTTAATTGTGAAACAGATTTCGTTGCAAAAAATTCTGATTTTATTGCATTTGCTGAGCAAGTAGCAAAAGTTGCATTAGAAAAAACTCCTGCAGATATAGATGCATTAAAAGCATTGCCTTTTGATAACAACGTTACAGTTGGCGATAAATTTATGGAGCAAGTTGGTAAAATTGGCGAGAAGATCGATATTGGTTATTACCAAACTGGTTCAGCTGAATATGTAACAGGATATATTCATCCGGGTAACCGCTTATCGGTTATTGTTGGATTTAATAAAGTAGTGTCGGCTGAGGTTGCAAAAAATGTAGCTATGCAAGCAGCTGCAATGGCACCGGTTGGGATTGATAAAGATGATGTAGATCAAAAAACATTAGATAGAGAATTAGATATCGCCCGCGAGCAAATTCGTGCTGAAGGTAAGCCTGAAGATATGGTAGAGAAGATCGCTCAAGGTAAATTAAACAAGTTCTATAAAGACAGTACCTTGTTGAACCAAGAGTTTTTTATCGACAACAAAGTAACGGTTCGCCAATACCTTCAAAGTGTTGAGAAAGACCTTACAGTTAAAGCACTTAAGCGTTATTCATTAGCTTAATTTAATTTGATCCCGACCATAGAGTCGGGATTTTTTTTGAATAAGTTTTTTTAAAACACTCAAAAAAAAGTAATATTATTAACTGTACCAAAACTAACTATGAAATACAAAAGAATTCTCTTAAAACTTAGCGGTGAGGCCTTAATGGGTAACAAAGGCTTTGGCATTGATCAAGAACGTTTACAAGAATATGCCAGAGAGATAAGGTCTATTGTGGATGGCGGATGCCAAGTAGCAATTGTGATTGGAGGCGGTAATATTTTTAGAGGTATTCAGGCCGAAAAAGGTGGAATGGATCGTGTGCATGGCGATTATATGGGAATGCTTGCTACAGTAATTAATAGCATGGCCATACAAAGTGCATTGGAAGTTATAGGAATTGAAACACGTTTACAAAGTGCAATTAAAATGGAGCAAATTTGCGAACCATTTATTCGTCGTAAAGCAGTAAGACATTTAGAAAAAGGACGCGTGGTTATTTTTGGTGCGGGCACCGGAAACCCTTATTTTACAACGGATACAGCGGCTGCGTTGCGTGCTATCGAAATTGAAGCTAATGTTATTTTAAAAGGAACACGCGTAGATGGAATTTACACGGCAGATCCTGAGAAAGATAAAACTGCAACAAAATACGAAACCATTAAGTTTGATGAAGTTTATAACAAGGGTCTGGAAGTTATGGATATGACGGCATTTACACTTTGCAAAGAGAATAACTTACCCATTATTGTATTTGATATGAATAAGTTGGGTAATCTTTCTAAATTAGTGAATGGTGATAAAATAGGAACCTTAGTAGAGGTTTAATAACACTTCTTTTTTTTTGGCTATGTAAACTTTGCGATCTTTGCGGCTCCTTTGCGCAATGCCAAGAGGTCTTTGCGGTTAAAAAATGGATTTGCTATCTTTAAGTGATGAAATTCCTTCGCGTTTTAATTTTCATATTTCCATTTCTGCTAAAGGCCCAAACCCTCGATGCGGATTACAAAAAATTGTATGCACGGTTAGAAAAAGGGGAGGACCTTAAAGTAGCTGATTTTCAAAAACTAATTGATCAATATCAAAAGCAATTACAAAATTTTCCGGACGAAAGTGCCGAACTGTATTATTACAAAGGTAATTATTTGTATGCCGAAGGAAAAACTGATGATGCTATTATAAGTTTTAATGGCGCTTATACTTTCGCCATGCAAGCAAAAGACACAACTTTTAGATATCATGTGATCCTCGCATTTGCACGTATTAGTTACACTAATAAAATTTACGCCAAGTCGGAAGAGTATTACACCTATGCCTTACCAGGATTGGCTGTGGTTTATGGTGCAAGCAGTAAGGAATATACCAAAATATATTTTGAATATGTGCGTTTGCTTATTCAGCTAGACCGATTAAAAGAAGTCAAGCCCTTGTTAGATGCGCTGCAATATTATTATGAAACCATGAAGATGCTCGACGACCCCACTTACCTTGCTGTAATAGGTAATTTGGGATATGTGTTACAAGAAATGGGAGATTACAATGGCGCGCTTGCAAAATACCGATCGGTTATTGAAGATGATAAATTATTAAAGGCCGGTGATACCCTAAAGCACGTGGTGATGTTATCGAATATTGGAGAAACTTATAGGGAAATGGGCTACTATAACGAAGCCCTGAGTAATTTACAAAGTGCCAAACGTTTTATACAGAAGTATAAAGTACCCGATGTAGAGCAAGCCGCTTCTATTGAAAATAATTTGGGATTGCTATATAAAGGCCTCAACGATTTTAAGAACTCCGAAAAAAGTTTTGATAACGCTATTAAGATTTATAAAAACGCCGAACTTGAGGATACAGAACCTTACTGCTCAACCTTAAGTAATAAATCGGATCTACTGAGGTTATTAGGACGAAAAGAAGAAGGCTTAAAGATCCTTGATCTGGCATTAAAGACGAGGGAGAAATATTTTGGTAAGAACTCCGAGAATTACGCAAATGCCCTAAGTAATTATGGTCTTATTCTTTACGAAATGGGCGAACTTAATCGCGCGCTCGATTATTTTAAAGAAGCCTACGATATTTATAAAACTACTATTTCAAATACTCATCAGAGTTATGCCAATTGTTTAAATAGCCTTTCGAGTTGTTATTATTATAAAGGCGATTACAAAAAGGCGGAGGAATATAAATTTGAAGCTATAAGTATTGTAGAAAAAACATTAGGCAAGGAACATTATAAGTATATTTCTTTTGCGCTTGGAACTTTTGATGTGCTTGTTGCTACCAACCAGTATCAAAGGGCTATACAAATTATTTCTGAAGCATCGCTTTTAGCAAAAAAGAAATTTGGTGTTAATCATGATCTGTATATCCGGGCCCTCATAAATTTGGCTTCTGCAAAATTATTCGTTCACAAATACGAAGAAAGTGTTAATCTATTTGAAGAAGCCATCGAGCGAAAAATGAATAGTCTTAATTCGTTCTTTTATGTAATGAGTCGCGAAAATCAAGTTCTTTATTTGGAAGAGCTTCAGGGCGAGTTCTCGTTTTACAGTACTGTCCTTTTTAATTACAGTTGGATATACCCCGAGGCCGATATGAAAGCAAAGTACGAGAAGTATTTTAATTTTCACATCACCTTAAAATCCCTGTTGAATAAGAACAGCATGGAGTGGCAAAAAAAGGTGAGTGATAGTAAGGATGCAGCTATTATATCAACATATCAAAAATGGAAAGATCTAAAGAAAGAACTGAATGATTTATATAAAGGCGATCTTGTTATGGATCAAGAAGCGGAACTTATTAGAAAAATAAATTTATTGGAATCGAATTTAAAGAGTGGTATTGGCCTTGATCCACAACCTACATTTACATTTAAATCTTTAAAGGATCAGTTAAATGAAGGCGAGGCTGTTGTAGACATTTCGAAATATACCGATATAACGGACACTATGCGAGTGGATAGATATGCGGCATTAGTGGTGCAAAAGAATTCGGGAGCTCCGAGATGCATTTTTCTTTCGAAAAAACGATTTAACGATGAAAAAGCAGTAAACTATTACAATGGTAAAATGGACGCGTTGGAGCTTGATACCATTTCATATGGACTTTTCTATAAAGAATTGGATATGGCCTTAGGAAATACATCCAAAATTTACGTTTCGGTAAAGGGTATTTATAATCGCATTAATCTGCAAACACTTTATAACCCACAAACAAAAAAGTATTTGATCGAAACTAAAGAAATAGTAAGTGTACCCGATTTAAACGCTATTGCTAGTTTAACAGTAAAGGGTAATAATGATGATGTTGCTCAGTTGTTTGGTAACCCCGATTTTAATTACGATTTTAGAAAGGATACTCAAGTAAAAATAAAACCAAAGCCTGAGTTAATAGCCAAGCGATTCGGATTAACAAATATTTCTGATTTACCAGGAACCGAAACTGAAATAAGTGGAATTCTAAAATCACTTACCACTAGTAATTGGAAAGTAAAAAGCTATACCCGTATGGAGGCCAACGAGGAAAATTTGCGTAAAGTAAAATCACCTAAGTTGTTACATATTGCAACGCACGGTTATTTTTTAAAAGACATAGAAAGTACCGATAAAAAATTCCTTGGTTTTAATACTCAAAAATTTAAGCAATTGGCTGATGTAAGATCAGGTTTGATTTTGGCCGGAGCTGCAATAAATACAAACGATTCGGTAAATGTGAGTTCTGATAAAGATGGTATTTTAACCTCACGCGAAGCTTCTGTTTTAAATTTAACAGGAACCGACCTGGTGGTGCTTTCGGCGTGTCAAACCGGCTTGGGTGAAGAGACGTTAAATAACGGTGTTATTGGTTTGCAACAAGCTTTTAGTAACGCAGGCGCAAAAAATTTAATTTTAAGTTTGTGGCCTGTTGATGATAATGCCACGCAATTATTGATGGTAAAATTTTATGAGTACTGGTTAAAAGATGCCACCAACCAAACTATTTCTTCCGCATTTAAAAAAGCGCAACTGGATGTAAAACAAAAATACTCGCATCCGTATTATTGGGGAGCGTTTGTGTTGTTGAAGAATTGATTTTGCCCCTTTTGAGGAGGTGGATTTTTGAATTTGCAGTAGAAACTTATTTTTAAAGGAGTCTACAGAAAGGAAGAGGGAAGGAAATGTTCTAAAATAAGTTTACAGCAACTATTTTAATGATAGTAGTTTTTCTCCCCCGTCGCGGCTTGCGCCGCGCCAGCCCCTCGTTCAGGGGGATGGGTTTTTAAACGCGGAAACTTTTACAGATCGTATTATGATCTTACTCAAAATAATCCTTCATTCTTTCAAAGAAACTCTTTTGATTTTTTGAAGGATTTGGTTTAAAGTTTGGTGAGTTCTTTAATTGCTCTACCATTTTCTTTTCGTCGGAGCTTAAATTACTTGGTGTATAAACACTGATCTCTACCATTAAGTCGCCTTTGTAATACGAATTCACATCGGGTAATCCTTTTCCTTTTAAGCGCAATACTTTTCCGCTCTGAGTTCCGGGATCAATTTTTATTTTGGCTTTGCCTTCTACTAATGGAATATCTACAGAAATTCCTAAAATGGCATCTGGTATGCTTACGTGTAAGTTGTAAACTAAATGCTGGCCTTCGCGTTTTAATTCAGGATGTTCTTCTTCTTCAATTAAAACAATTAGGTCGCCATTAATTCCACCACGCATTGCAGCATTTCCTTTTCCACTCACATTTAATTGCATTCCTTCGGCAACACCTGCAGGAATATTCAATGAAATGGTTTCTTCGCCTCGTACAATGCCTTCGCCGTGGCACGTGTTACATTTATCTTTAACTATTTTTCCTTCGCCGTGGCAAGAATTACAGGCAGTTTGTGTTTGCATGGCACCCAGCATGGTTTGCTGAACTTTGGTGATCACGCCCGAACCATTACATATTTTACACGTATCGTAGGCGTTTCCTTTTGCTCCACTTCCACTGCAGGTATTACACGCAATTTGTTTATTGACTTTAATTTTTTTCTCAACGCCGTTTGCAACTTCAGATAAATTCATTTTTACCTTCACGCGTAAATTGCTTCCTCGATTTACTCTTCTTCCACCACGCGATCCACCACCGCCAAATCCACCAAACGATCCTCCAAAAATATCTCCGAACTGACTAAAGATATCATCCATGTTCATACCACCTCCGCCAAAACCTCCGCCACCGCCACTTGCAGCACCACCAACTCCAGCATGGCCATATTGATCGTAACGCTGGCGTTTTTCTTTGGTACTTAAAACTTCGTACGCTTCGGCTGCTTCCTTAAATTTATCTTCGGCCGATTTATCATTCGGGTTTTTATCAGGATGAAATTTAATAGCCAACTTACGATAGGCTTTTTTTATATCCTCTTCGGTTGCGCTTTTTGCAATACCTAATATTTCGTAAAAATCTCTCTTTGCCATTTTTTTAACTTCCTACAACTACTTTTGCAAAACGAATTACTTTATCTCCCAGCTTATATCCTTTTTCAAGTTCATCAACCACTTTTCCTTTTAGTTCATCACTCGGAGCAGGAACATGCGTAATAGCTTCCATAATATCCGCATCAAAAACTTCGCCTTTGCAATCAAAAGAAGTTAATCCTTTTTGCTGTGTTGTGTTTTTTAGTTTACTGTGTATCAAATTCACGCCTTCTTTTATAGCATTTACATCAGTAACATTCTCGTTGGCTTTTATAGCTCTTTCAAAGTCGTCTATTATTGGTAAAATAGCCTTTAAAACCTCTTCATTGGCGGTTTTAAGGTAATCTACCTTCTCTTTGTGTGTACGCTTGCGAAAGTTGTCAAATTCCGAATACAGTCTTAAATATTTATCATTCAACTCGGCTAATTTGGAGGTAGCATCATCCCCTTGATTGTTTGCTGAATTTTCGTTGCTCACAGAGCTTGTCGAAGTGTCAGTTTTTTGGTCGCCTTGGTTCAAATTGTCAGTTTGATCCAAGCCCGAATCATCATTAACCTCCGGGTTATTGTTTGTATTGTCTTTATTCTCCATGGTTGAGTACTTATGTCTGTATGGTAATAACAATAATGCTGCCAGAGAGAGTTTTAGGCTAAATTGTCAGTCTTTATACACCTTAAATTCAACCCTCTGATTCTTCATGTGCTGCTCATCGGGGCAGCCTTGAGGGTTTTTACATTGAAACAAGGGTTGAGAATTACCCTTAGCCGTTACAATAATATGGCTTAAAGGAATACCTTTTTTAAGCAGAAAAGATTTTACAGCATTAGCATGTTTTTGCGATAATGCCAGCGCTGTTTTTGAATCTAGTTTTGTGCTTGCATGGCCTGTAACATCCACAAATAAACCATCATTCTTTTTAAGCATTTCAATAATACCTTTCAGTTCAAATTCGTCTTTTGGTGTGAGTTCTGCCCCCGCATTTTTAAACAGTAAATGTTTGTTCACATCAATTTGATCTATCTTTCCTTCCAATGGAGCGTCTTCGCTTGGATCTAATATTTTTGTATTTGCCTTTGATGGAACATAAAATATAAATCCATTATCCGAATTTTTTGATTCCACTATACGCTCTCCTTTTTCATTAAAAATGGCTAAAGGATCGGAGGTAGTAATGTTAGCGCCGTTATCCATCTTTAAAATAAAATCTTGATTCAACTTGACCTCACTAAATAAAAACTTTCCTTCACCATCAGTCATGCCTCTTTCTATCGAATCGCCATAAGCGTTGAATAAGTATAATTTCGCGAATTTAAACACATCGCTACTATTCGAAGAGTAAGCTATTTTTCCTACAACATCACTTTTTACCGGTTGAAAATTCTTTTTCTCATCTAAGATCTCCTCAATAATGGTGATCTTTGGGTTGATAGCTATTACTAAACCTTTTTCATCAACAATAATATCGGTTGGTAAACTTGTGATGCCAAATTTTTTGCAAAGCTCATCGTTATAGCCTCGCACTGCAATGCCATTTGTAACATTAACCAAGCTATCTTTAGTTACAGCTTCATTCCACGCCGTTTTATCACTTTGCACAGCGATCTCTAAAACCTCAAATCCTTCGGCCCCTTTATATATGGCATTTTTATAACGTTTTGCTAAGCGGTCAAATGGCCTATTGTAAAACATCGATCTTTCTACACTGGTGCTATAAAAATGTAACAGTACAATACGGCCCATATAAGGCATTGTAAAACCTTGCATCGAATTTTTTGGCATGTTCAATACAAACGATTGTGCCTTATCACCAATTTTAATGGTAGGCTCTTGCGCTATTAGCACAAAGCAAAACAAGATCAATAATATGATGCTTCCTTTTTTCAATTGCTCACATGTTTTTGTAAAGTACTCTTTAAACTTTCGCCTGTTAAATTCATGGCTACAATAATTCCTTCGCCACTCACTAAATAATTATTCGGTATGCCCAATATTTGATATTTTATTGCCGCATCGCTGCTCCATCCTTTAAAATCGCAAACATGTGTATTCCAAGTCAAACTGTCTTTTTTTATGGCGGCTTCCCAAAGGTCTTTTCTATAGTCCAATGAAACACTCAGTACAGTAAATCCTGCGTTGGCTTTTTTAAATTTTTTATTTTTATAAGTCATGTATGTCTTCACAACATTTGGATTTTCTTTTCGGCACGGACCACACCAGCTCGCCCAAAAATCTATCAGTACCATTTTACCTTTTAAACCAGATAAAGTAATGGTAGAATCTTTTGCGTCTTTACCGGTGATCTCGGGGGCTTTATTTCCTAAGTTCAATCCAATGGGTATAATAGGTTCGGTAGTGTTTGCCGTAACTGTTTTATCTTCTTTTGCGCTTTTACAATTAAAAAGTGTAAAGCAAAATAAAACCAGTATGATGCTTACACTTCTCAAGCCTCTTTTCGAATAATTTGCGCGCCTATAGCATTCAGTCGCGTATCAATGTTTTGGTAACCACGGTCAATTTGGTTAATGTTGAAAATGGTACTCTTTCCTTTTGCGCTCATGGCTGCAATTAATAATGCAACACCGGCGCGAATATCAGGACTGGCCATTTGAATTCCGCGTAATTGAACTTTTCTGTCTAAGCCCATTACGGTTGCGCGATGTGGATCGCACAAAATAATTTTTGCACCCATGTCAATTAGTTTATCTACAAAAAATAATCGGCTCTCGAACATTTTTTGATGTATAAGAACATTGCCACGCGCTTGAATTGCTGTTACAAGTGCAATACTAATTAAGTCGGGGGTAAAGCCCGGCCAAATAGCATCGCTAATGGTCATAATTGACCCATCAATAAAACTTTCTAATTCGTAATGTTCTTGCTCAGGAATAAAAATATCATCGCCACGGAGTTCCATTTGAATTCCTAATCTTCCAAATATCGTTGGAATGATGCCAAGGTTATCGTAGCTAACGTCCTTAATTGTAATTTCTGATTGTGTGATTGCCGCCATTCCAATAAATGATCCTATCTCGATCATATCGGGTAATAAACGATGCGTAGTTCCTTTTAATTCTTTTACGCCTTCAATGGTAAGTAAATTTGAACCTATGCCACTTATTTTTGCGCCCATGCGATTAAGCATTTTGCAAAGTTGTTGCAAATACGGTTCGCAAGCCGCGTTATAAATACTAGTAATTCCTTCGGCCATACTGGCGGCCATTACAATATTTGCAGTACCTGTTACCGAAGCTTCATCCAACAACATGTATGCACCACGCAGATCTTTTCCTTCTACGCGAAATATTTCGTTATCATTATCGTAATTGAACTTTGCGCCTAAAGCTTCAAAGCCCATAAAGTGTGTGTCAACTCTTCGTCTTCCAATTTTATCTCCACCCGGCTTTGGCATATAGGCTTTTCCAAAACGCGTAAGCATAGGACCAACGATCATCATGCTACCGCGAAGTCCGCCCCCTTTCTTTTTAAATTCAGGAGAAACCAAATAATCTACATTCACATTATCGGCCTGAAATGTAAATTCTTCAAGGCCTGTGCTTTCAATTTTTACTCCTAGGTCTCTTAATAGATCAATCAATTTATTGATGTCAACAATGTTGGGAACATTGCTTATCACAACTTTTTCTTTTGTAAGTAATACAGCGCAGAGAATTTGTAATGCTTCGTTTTTAGCGCCCTGTGGGATAATACTTCCTTTTAATTTATTACCTCCATGAACTTCGAATAGTGCCATATGCTGCTAGTATTTGCGTTTGTGTTTATGATGTCCACCGCCTTTGTGTTTATTGTTCTTGTGCCCACTATGACCGTGGAAATGTTTTTTAACCGGACCTCTCAATTCCTGATGAGAACTTAATACCGTATTAGGATCCAATTTTAAAGCACCTTCTGATAGCTCGCCTAAATTTTTAAAAACAACATCATCTGTAATTGAATCCTTATTCCAATTGAGGTATGATTTTTTAAGATGATTGGCTATTTGTCTGGTTAATTCTGCTCTTTCGGGGCCTTCGGGTAAAACCTTAGCCTTTTTAATGATCTCTTCAATGGTTTTGCCATAGTGTTTATAGCGGATCTTCCCACCAGGGTATTTTAGAACCTTAGGCTTTGTGATAAAGGTTTCGGCGCTTGGTTTTGGGTAAGGGCTATCTACATCTAATTTAAAATTAGAAATGATGAATAAATGATCCCATAATTTATGGTTAAAATCGGCTATATCCCTTAAATAAGGGTTTAACTGACCCATAACCTGAATAATGGCTCGGGCGCAAATATTACGTTCGTCCCTGTCCTTGATGGAGATACAGTGATCGATCATGTTTTGAATGTTTCTGCCGTACTCGGGAATGATGAGTTTCTCCAGCTGTGTATTGTAGTCCATGGCTTGCTTCTAAATTAGATAGTGTTTGAATAGATACTCTTCAAACACGCCCTATAAAGATAGGCAAAAAAGCCGTTATTATTACCTTAATAATTATTTTAATTAAAAGCCTATTGTTAGTAGCTAATACCAACTGTAAGTATATTTTAGAGTAAAGATTTTGAAAGAAAAACTGGCAAGATTGAGGCGCTAATTGCAGGCGTAGCGGGTGGTTACGATGAGAATTAGCAACGAAAATATTGTCAGTTTTTTTGAAATATTGGTCTAAAATATACTTGACAGTTGGTATAATATCCATTATATTTATGGGATAAAATTTAGAAAAGATGAATGCAACATTCGATTTAAAAACAGCGGTGTCAAACATTGCCAGCCGTTGGAAGTACAAGTTAGATGAAGTTAATCCGGGCATATTTCGCGTAGATGTGGCCGTTAAAATGAAAGATGGAAGTTTCCGTTACCAATTTGTTTGGGTGTGGATCATTGCCGGACGTCATTTTGGTAAAGATGTAGTTTATATGAATAGCCGTTGTGGCGAGTATAACGCTAATTTGAACCATTACAAACTCATAAAAGAAGGCGGTTACGGTACGTATGCTTCGGTAACAATTACTACCGATAAGCGTAAAGATGGTACACCTTGCGAGAGTGTTATTGTGCAAGCGGTTCAACCGGTTGAGCATACCAACGAAGCCATTTTAAATGAGGCACTTTATGATGTGGCGTATAACGCAGACATTATTGAAGAGAGCTATTTTGGCGGAGACAATAACTAGCATAAGAACACGATTATATCTATAAGAATGAGGCCATGATCCATGATTTTGGTCTTGTTTTGTGTATGGTTTTATAGTAGATTTTTAAATAAAATAAGTATATTCGTATTCTCTAAAAACACAGCGCTATGGCAGTATTAGTTAATAAAAATTCGAAGGTAATTGTACAAGGTTTTACAGGTGGTGAAGGAACTTTCCATGCTACCGCTATGATAGAATACGGTACAAATGTAGTTGGTGGTGTAACTCCGGGCAAGGGTGGAACAAAGCACTTAGAGAGGCCTGTGTTTAACACGGTAGCTGAAGCTGTAAAAGTTGCGGGAGCTGATGTTTCTATCATTTTTGTGCCTGCGGCCTTTGCTGCAGATGCTATTATGGAAGCTGCTGATGCAGGAATTAAAGTGATTGTTTGCATCACAGAAGGTATTCCTGTTAAAGATATGATCCAAACTAAAGAATACATCAAAACAAAAGGATGCCGTTTGGTTGGGCCTAATTGTCCGGGTGTTATTAGTGCGGGTGAAGCAAAAGTTGGTATCATGCCAGGCTTTGTTTTCAAAAAAGGAAAAATTGGTATCGTTTCAAAAAGCGGTACACTTACCTATGAAGCAGCTGATCAAATTGCGAAAGCAGGATTAGGTGTGAGCACTGCTATTGGAATTGGTGGAGATCCAATTATAGGAACAACTACAAAAGATGCTGTAGAAATGTTGATGAATGATCCTGATACCGAAGCGATCGTTATGATTGGTGAGATTGGTGGAAATTTAGAAGCAGATGCTGCACGTTGGATCAAAGCAAACGGAAATAAAAAACCGGTTGTTGGTTTTATTGCGGGGCAAACTGCACCAAAAGGTCGTACAATGGGGCATGCTGGAGCAATTGTTGGAGGTACTGATGATACAGCACAAGCAAAAATGGCAATTTTACGTGAGAACGGAATTACAGTGTGCGAAAGCCCTGCCGAAATTGGTAAAACAATGGCCAAAGTTTTAAAAGGAGAAAAAGTTGCTTAACACAATATATATAAAATTTAAAAGCTGTTCGCGAGGACAGCTTTTTTTGTATGTGCTAATTTCATGTGCTAATTTTTTGATGGCGCAAAAAACAAAGATCATTCACCAGTCGAATTTTAAACATAATTATGTTCTACAAAGAGCTGTATATCTTGAAGAATTGAAAGATACGGTATCGTGCAAATATATCGCAACACTTAATGCATCTTCCCCAAATCACGCATTGTATCTAATGGAAGTTGTTAACTTGGTTGGAATGCGGTCAAAAGAATTAGGTGGAAATGTTTTCTTTATAGATTCATATTCGATAAGTGATTCGACCGTAAATTTGAAAATCAAAATATGGTATGCTTTTAAGAAAGTATTCGATCTTAATACAATAAAGACGCATAAAGATAAATTAATAATCTTTAGTTATTTAAAACTGAGAGATAGATGCCAATACTTTTATGTAAACGACTCTTTGAAGTTCCTTAATAGTTCGTATTATTTCAAACTGAATCCTGTAACCGGTCAAGAATATAAGATCACAGCTTGTAATCCATACGGAGTTTCATTTCCTAGTCAAGCTTTTAAGATTAATGGAATGCGAATTTTTCTAAAAACAAATAAATCATATGTGAATAACCAGGTAAGGATGTTACCTTTTTTATGATTTTTAGCACGGAATTTTTGAAGGGTGATGAAAAAAACCTAAAAAGGTTTTCAAAGTGCGGCTTAGATGAAACTGAGTACAGGATCGGAAGAACATTAATGGAGATATATGAACCTCAAAAATAAATAATATGAAACTATACAGTGTAAACGCAGGTTATTTTAAATTGGATGGTGGCGCTATGTTTGGCGTTGTACCAAAAAGTATTTGGAACAAATTAAACCCGGCCGATGAATATAATATGTGCAATTGGGCTACACGTTGTTTATTAATTGAAGATGGCAAGCGATTGATATTGGTTGATAATGGTATGGGCGATAAGCAAGAAGCTAAATTTTTTGGATATTATTTTTTGAATGGCGATGATACATTGCAAAGATCTTTAGCCAAACATGGTTTTAGTTTTGATGATGTAACGGATGTTGTTTTAACGCATTTGCATTTCGACCATTGCGGAGGAAGTATCAAATGGAGCGATGATAAAAGTAAATTAGTTCCTGCATTTAAAAATGCAAAATATTATGTGAACGAAAAGCATTGGAATTGGGCAGTAAATCCAAATGCACGCGAGAAGGCAAGTTTTTTAAAAGAAAATATTTTACCAATACAAGAAAGCGGACAATTGAATTTTATTACCGAGAGCAGTAAAATAATTGATGCTATGAGTTTTGTTGAGGTAAACGGACATACAGAAGCCATGATGTTGCCAAAAATAAATTATAACGGAAATACCATTTTATATATGGCCGATCTTATTCCAAGTGTGGCGCATTTGCCTTTACCGTATATAATGGCATATGATGTTCGGCCGCTAGAAACTTTAAAAGAAAAAACTCAAATTTTGACCGAAGCAGCAAAAAATAATTGGCTCCTTTTCTTTGAGCACGATAATTCAGTAGAATTAATTTCTTTAGAAGCAACCGAGAAAGGGGTGAGAAGGAAAGAGGAGTTAAGGTTGGCAGATCTTTAACCGATTTTAAGTCGTTTTATGCGGAGAGCGCCATCCCGAACGTACTTGAGGGACGAAGGGCTGCGTAAAGTTGTTAGTGTTCTTTTTAAAAAGAATCAAAATTTTAGCACTTACTTTTTGTCTTGAAACAAAAAGTAACAAAAAGTTCAATAAAATCCGATTCTCCGCACAAGCCACCCCCGCCTAGCACGAATTTTCTGGACCGCGCACGGGTCTCCGAAATTAAGATTGAGCGAATATAAACATGAATGTTCCAAAAATGTTTTAGAAGTATAGCAGTTATTCCTTCACAAATTTCTTTACGCCAATAATTCTTCCAGCATCAAGCACATTAAAAATATAAACGCCTTGCATTAATTCAGAAACGTTAAGGGAATTATTTTTATTTCCGCTAAGCTCACTTTTTTTTATTTGTTTTCCGGCAAGATCGTTGATGTTGTATGTGTATGTTTTGTTTTCTGAAGAACTTAAGTCTACATTTAATTCTTTGAAAGTTGGATTGGAGTAAAGTTCTAAACTATTTATGTTGTTTGAACTCTCATTAATCTTAACAACTCCATAACAATTAAGTGGAAAAGAACCACCACCGAAAAATCCATTTGTAAAAGAGAATTGTATTGCTACACTTGAAAAATAATGATTAACTTTTGCTAAACTATTAGGAGGATATGTGTTATTGGAAACACTTGTGCCTATTAAAAAAGTGGCTGATGTGGCATTTTGACTTGTTGTTTTGCAATTGGGTGATAAATAATGAAAATATGTTTTATCTCTAACGGCTGCAAGAACAGTGAAATTGTCAGTTATATTATAGTCGTCACCACTTAAGGAACCATCACAAATGCGATAAACTCTAACTTTAAGATTTGGGAATTCATTCCAATGACTTGCATTCGTTGTTATAATAGTATCACTTTCTGCCCACGAATAAACAATATAGTTTCCACCACTAGCGCGTGAGGCTTGAATTCGCATGCTTGAACTAAGGTTACAGGCTGGCTGCTATATGCCCAAGGATTATTTGTAAAGCCGGGCATAGAAGGAATACTAGAAGAACATTCTGTATCGGCTGAATCAATGATTGTGCATTGCCAAAGCGATGCCCCTCCACCGGTAAAATCTAAAATGTATGGTCTTTTAGTGTTGTAGTGTGGCCAAGAGTATGTTTCTGTACCTAAAGTGTATTGGTGAACAAATGTTAATGAATCTGAATGACTTTTGGCAGTCCCTTTAACAGTACCTACAATATGCAGTTTATTATTTACATCTATTGCAATATCTATCCCTTCTGATGCATCAAAGAAGGGTACTTTAACATCTGTATTTGTGCTTACTCCATCTAATGAATTCAAAAGATAATTAATAGAAGGTGTTGATTTGTTAAAGTCTATGCTGTTTATAAGAAACCATGTATATCCTCCATTGGTAGTTTTGTATATCATAGGTTGCCAACCAATATTGGAGCCCGCAGAACCAGTTCTTGAACCAATCATTACTATATAGTCGTCCCTCAAAAACTCTGTAAGCCTTGTTATTATTGAGTTTGTTTAAAAATAGTGCGATAAAAATCTACCGAAAAAAGTAAAAAAGGATTAAAAAAGTGGCAGATGTTTTTAAGTGTAAACTAACGCGCAATGCTGCGCCCGGGATAGAACGAAAAGCCTTGTTTAGGGCTTTGCTTAATGTTTGCGCAACGAGTAGGCTTCGCTTTTTCTGCGCAGACCCCGCAGTGCGACAAACATAGCAAAGTACAAACA
>Ga0163149_10000363_pt1 | contig 60048 bp, 50 predicted proteins | sample OliLakLV19MP5G1_FD_148604 | JGI IMG/M metagenome (GOLD analysis project Ga0163149, IMG submission 148604) | Freshwater microbial mat bacterial communities from Lake Vanda, McMurdo Dry Valleys, Antarctica - Oligotrophic Lake LV.19.MP5.G1 | ecosystem: Environmental > Aquatic > Freshwater > Lake >...
ATCATGGCCTTCGATAAAGAAGAGGAGGCCATCGCTTATGCGAACTCCAATGCTTACGGGTTAAGTGCCACCATCTGGACAGAAAATTTAAAACGAGCACATCGGGTAGCGCACCAGGTAAAAAGCGGAATCATCTGGGTGAACTGCTGGCTGCTGCGCGATTTACGAACTCCGTTTGGAGGGATGAAACACTCTGGCGTAGGTCGCGAAGGAGGATGGGAAGCCATCCGGTTCTTTACTGAGACAAAGAATGTATGTATTAAGATTTAAAAAGAATTTCGATCGCGGCCAGGATGATCGGAATAATCAGCGCGGTGAGCAGTTGCCATATCGAGGTAAGATCAAACGGCCACTCGTTCATTTCCTTTAAATGATTCTGCACTTCAAACAACTCTTTCAGCCGTTGCATGTTTTCTGCCGAAGGATCTTTTAGTGTCCGGTCCATGGCTTCTTCTAGGTGATGTGTGAAGTTGGACATACGATTCGTTTTTTCATTCACCATCACCCGATGAATACCGATCTGCGGCAGTAAGAAGAATCCAAAAATAAGTAGCGCGGCCAGCCCAAGCCAGATCAACACAATAAGATTGTTTTCAAAAGGAGCCATGATGGACGCCACCACGATTAACAGAAAACTAACCGCAATGGATAAAGACATTTTTAGAAAAGAAGAGCCTAACGCCTGAAGCCCGTTTCCGGAAAACTGGGTGATGCTTACTTTTACTTTCATCTTTGTCAGCTCCATAGGGATGAGGGCAACCTTGATAAGCGCCCAGATAGAAACTCCTAAAAAGAAAAAACCCAGGGCGAGATAACTCAACCGATAATAGAAAAGAAAATCGATAGGCGGTGTGAGTTGTACCAGTAATGGATAGATGGAAACGACTGCAGCAACTGAAATTACAACGCCACTGATAAGAGGCCAATAACTTTCATAGCATGACTTTAATTTGGAGGCGTACCAGGTTTTCAGCGTACTCTTTTTTTCTTCAATAAATCGCTCGAGGTGCGGATACAAACGGATCAGCACCTTAGAGCAATAGATGGTAACGATGCAGAGGGATGCAAAAAATAAACTAACGCAGGCGAATACCATGCTATGAGCATGGATATCCTCTACGTTTAGGGTGATCAGATAATCAATGAGAAAAAGCAACTGCCAGAAAATAACCCATGCCAGCCAGCTCGGCAAAGGAATCAGGCTTACGATCCTTTCGGGATAGGATTTTACGTTGATGGTATCCTCGTTGTAGGCCGTTGTGTTCATCTTTGATTTATTTTTTTGTGCTTCCCTGAGTCAGGCCCCCTAAGTTAATTTAAATTTGATGTAATCAGATTACTCTTTTTCATTGTGTAGGGAAGTCTGCCGGGTTTTTCCTCTTTGCATGTTTTGTGTCTTTGTATGGAATTATGTTATTGCATACCGATAAAGCGCAATGAGTTTTTTTGATATCAATCATGTCTTCTTTACCGTGCTCGGATACCCCATGAGCTACCTGGAGTTTTTTGGCCTGGTGAGTGGGGTGGTGGCGGTGCTACTTTCTTCGCTGGCTAATATCTGGAGTTGGCCATTGGGATTGATCAATGTTACGCTTTCATTTTTTCTTTTCTTTCAGGTCCAGTTATATCCAGACATGTTTTTACAGGTATTCTTTTTTATTACGAACGTAATGGGCTGGTGGCGATGGACGCACCCAACGCCAGGAGAAGAAGATAAGCACCACTATTTAAAAGTAAGCTTTTTGCCATTCCGCAAGTTGATGATCTATTCGTTGGTCAGTGTAGGTGGCACGGTGGTGATGGCCTTGTTTGCTAAAAATCTTCACGCGTGGCTGCCAACTATTTTCATACAGCCAAGCGCCTCACCCTACATTGATTCATTTATCACGGTGATGAGTGTGATGGCAACTTTTCTAATGATTCAAAAGCGGGTTGAGTGCTGGATTATCTGGGTATTGGTAGATGTGGTAGCTACCTATCTTTATTTTGTTCGCGACATCCGGTTTTACAGCCTCATGTATTTTGTGTTTTGCATCATTGCCGCTTTCGGTTTTTTCAATTGGTGGCGCGAGTATAGGTCTTATGCTAAGCACTGATTTATTGCTAGACTATTTTATGACTATTGTGAACAATATAAATCACCTTACTTTAGGCCAGAAATATAACCGTACCTGATTGTGAGGGAGACTTATAAAGAGCGAGAGGTTTTTATTAGAATGGAATTGAAGAAAATAATGGGTGATTAATTTTTGCTTTTGGAAAACGAATCAAAGAAGTCTTTAATAATCGCATCGCGGTTAAAATTTTCCCACACCGTAATATTTCGTGAATGGGTTGGGCGATCCATCCAGGTATTATCGATTAAAATGGGTGCTGGTATTTCTTTTGCCTGCGCCCAGGAGCTATTTTTTACAATCGCCACTGCGGCCATATCAAACAATGCTCTTGCGGGAGGATTGCCATGGTAATCGATGTGTTCAAATAAATTTACCGAGTAATCGCCAAAGCAATAAAATTCACCACCATGTCTGCCGGTTACGGGTGTCTTGATGTGCGGTCCTACGCCTGGCATCACCTTATTAATCTCTTCTTTAGTGATGCTAACTGCACCCGTGCCGCTTGGTTTTCCATAGCGTACGGTCACCATTTCAAAATCAATGTTACTATTAAGAAGGTAATTCATCGCTATGGTATCATTATCCTGATTGTGTTCTCCTGGCTCTGGATAATTTGATCCCAGCCACACCAGTCTTACACGTTCAGCAAAGGAAGAATCTTTTGCTACCGCGAGTGCTACGGTGGTGAGTTTCCCTACAGCTAAAATGACTAGCTTATCTTCGGATGGTTGGTGAGCTTGTTCAATCATCAGATCAACGGCTTCTTTTCCATCGTAGGAGGTTGAATCGATTGAAGAAATAATATCCCGGAAGGAGAGATCAGCACCTTTTAATACAGCAAACGTATCCGCAGCACATAATTGCAGAACCCGCTTAGCCTCTTCATATTGTTTGTCAATGTTGCCTCCACTGGATGTTGTATTGATCGTAATGCCTTCAATTTTGAAAGTGGATTGATTGAATAATAAGTAAGCTAATGCATGCTGATCGTCCAGTTCATTATTCGTGTCGGTATCAAATACAACACGTATTTTATTTTGTTCTTTAACTTCTTTCGTTTGGCAGCTAGTGATCAACCATAAAATGATTAGCAAGGAGGAGATCGTTAATTTCACGGGTGAAAGTTTTCGTGTATGCTGAATGCGAATCTTCATTTTCAATAAACAAAAATACAAGTATTAAATTCCAATATGATCAGCAGAAAGAGGGCGTGATTAATTAATAACGCTTTCCTGCCACTTCACTCTCAAATACTTCCACACATTTCCTATCTTGAAGAGTAACAAAACATGTTTTGCCATCGGGCCCTCCAAATGTAATGTTGCTCGTAGACTTGCCTTTCATTTGAACTTCCCGAATTAGCTTCCCGTCAGGGGATAGGATAGCTATCGTGCCTTTGCCATGTCGGGTCACATAAAGATTGCCAAGTTTATCGCACTTCATACCATCCATTCCAAAATCTTCAAACTTGTAGAAAAGTCTTTTGTTTGAGATTTCTCCTTTGGCATTCACATCAAACACCCAGATATTATTTTGGACACTTTCATTCACGTACAACTTCTTATCATCGGGGCTAAGTTCAATGCCATTGGTGGTTCCCATTTTGTCATCTAACAAAACTGATTTACCGGGTCCATCAATGCGCCAGATTTTGCCAGTGCTTTCTTTCCAGCTAGGATCAGACGCGAAGAGTTGTCCTTTTTTATTAATACATAAATCGTTCGGCTGATTGAAAAGATCATTGTGAACATAGACAGTAACCGCTTTTGTCTTTTTATCCACCTTCAACACATTGTGTCCTTTCCAGTCGGCCAACAACATATTGCCTTTTTTATCAAACATGATGGCATTGGCAATGCTAGGGCTTGGCAGCGTTACATATAAGTCAACCTCACCATTGGGATGCACGAGGCCTATGGTTCCATCTTTTTGAAAGTTTACTACGTATAGGTTTCCTGCTTTATCCACATTAGGTCCTTCAATGTTTTCTGAAAATATGTTTTCAGCAGTGAGATCACGAGCTTCATAATATTGGGCCTTCGCAAAGGCAACAATCGCTAAACAGGAAAGTAAAACGGGGAGATTTTTTATCATATCGATCTTCCTACTTTATGACCTTTTATAGCAAAATACATGATATAGAGATAGCAGGGAAGCATCATCAGGTAAGCATCTTTGCTGTTAAATATTTCTGATAGCTGACCGTATACAAGCGGAAGTATGGCACCTCCGGCAATGGACATAATCAATATTGCTGATCCGATTTTCGTAAACTTGCCCAGGCCATCAATAGCAAGCGGGAAGATGGCTGGCCACATCAATGAGTTGGCAAGACCAAGGAGTGCAATAAAGGCAACCGACACAAAACCATCCGTAACGACAGCTCCAATGGTGAAAATTACACCTAGCCATGTGCAGATTTTCAAGGCTGTGGATTGCGACATATATTTTGGTATTGCTACAATACCTACAATGTAACCAATAAGCATGAATGCTAATGTTGCTTGAGTAAAATAGCGGGCAGTAGATAATTCGATGCCCAGAGATTTTCCATAACTGATAATGGTGTCACCGGCAAGCACTTCCACACCTACGTATAGGAAGATGGCCAGGGCGCCTAAAATCAAGTGTGGAAACTGGAATACACTGGTCTTATTAACATTCGCTGCCGCGGTTCCATCGCTTTCAACGCTATCATCAATTTCTGGAAGTGATGAGAATAAAATTGCAATGCCAAAGAACACCAACACGCCAGCAATAATCATATACGGCCCTATAACACGACCAGCAAGTTCATCGAGGGCTGCATTTTTTGCCACTGAATCCATAGAATTTAAACTGGCTTCTAACGCATCAACATTATTCAGTGCGATATACCCGAAAATTAATCCGGCCAGAATTCCGGCTACTTTATTACAAATGCCTACTATGCTAATTCGCATAGCAGCACTTTCTATAGGACCAATGATGGTAACATACGGATTAGAGGCAGTTTGTAACAGCGCCATGCCGCCACCGATGATGAAGAGTCCCACTAAAAACAAATTGAAGTTGCGGGCTTCGGCTGCAGGAACAAAAAGAATGGCACCTGCGGCCATAACAAATAAACCCAAGGACATCCCTTTTTTATAACCAGTCTTTCTGAGCACATAAGACGAAGGAATGGCTATTACTGTATAAGCGATAAAGAACGCGGTGGCAACCAGGTACGACTGAAAGTCAGTTTTAAGTTCACAGGCAATCTTCAAATAGGGGATAAGCGTTCCGTTAATCCAGGTGACGAATCCAAAAATGAAAAACAGAATTCCGATGATGGTAAGTGACATCAGGTAACTCGAGGGGCGGTTTTGGGTCATGGGTGATGGGGGTTTAGGCATTCAGAAGTAAACTTCTATTTTTGCACAGGTTTAAATTTAACAGGTAATTACTCACTTTTAATTTATTCAAACAAGTTGAAAAAGGATCAAAAACTTTCTTTGCTAGTAATGGCAGCTGGCATGGGTAGCCGGTATGGTGGCATCAAACAAATTGATGGCTTCGGGCCCAATGGTGAAACCATCATGGATTATTCACTCTATGATGCCATCCGGTCGGGCTTCAATAAAATTGTATTTGTGGTACGTGAGGAGATACAGGAAACGGTCAAGGAGATTTTCCTTCCCAAACTCGAGGGCAAGGCAGAGGTTCATTTTGTGGTTCAGTCGTTGGAAAAATTTGTGCCAGCACAATACCAACCTGTTGATCGTAAAAAACCCTGGGGCACTACTCACGCTATGCTGTGTGGGAAAGAGGTGATAGATGGTCCTTTTGCAGTTATCAATGCCGATGATTTTTATGGTAAAGAAGCATTTGAATCGCTGGCAAGTTTCTTTGCTGCGGCACCACCACACCACCATGCCATGGTGGGGTATACATTGAAAAATGTATTGTCTGAGTATGGAAGTGTTTCGCGCGGAATTGCAGAGCGCGATGCTGAGGGCTACCTCAAAAGCATGAAAGAACATACGGTGATTGCGCGCGAAGGCGGTAAAATCATTTCTAAAAATGAAGGCAATGTGGAGTTAGATGCTGAGGTGCCCGTATCCATGAATTGCTGGGGCTTTCAGGCGGAGGCATTTGATCTTACTGAAAAAATGTTTCTAGAGTTTGTTGAAAAGAATTATAAAAACCCTTCATCGGAATTTTACATTGCGCTTATGGTAAGCGAAATCATTAACCAGGGTCTTGGTAAAGTACATATTCTACCTGGTGGAAAGACCTGGTTTGGTGTAACCTATAAGGGAGACAAAGAGGAAGTTTCTCAAAAGATCAGGGACCTGGTGAATCAAGGTGTATATCCTTCAAAACTCTGGTGATAGTTATGGTGCCTGAATCAGCCTTGCTTTTGCGAGAAAAATGATGACGTACATCATGGCACTCCGTTTTGTGGCAGATTTCTTAAGAGGCAATACCTATTATCATATTAACTATCCGGATCAAAACTTAATGAGGGCCAGAAACCAGCTCACGCTCTTATCCATTCTTTGCAAAAGTGTGTAATACTACCACTTGAAAAAAACTGGCAATCAGAATTGGAGAAGTCTCCTAATTTTAAAACCAACCAACACGAAGCACCATGATGAAAAGATATCTTTCAGTCTATTTTATTCTAATTAATATTCACGGCTTTGCTCAGCAAGACCCGATAGCAGTTAAATATGCAGCGGCAATCACTACGGAAGATTTGAAAGACAATCTATCCATCATAGCCTCGGATGCCATGGAAGGACGTGAAACTGGCAAGCGCGGACAGAAAATGGCTGCGGCATTCATCGCTTCTTATTTTGAAGAGTTGGGCCTGGTCGCGCCTGTGAAAGGAAATTATTATCAGCCTGTACCACTTTACACTACCAGCCCACCCACTGTAGCGGTAAGGGTTGGTTCAGCAGAATTCACCAACGAGGAATATGTGTATGTTGGCACTTTTGAAACCGCTGGAATGATTGACATGCCTATTGTGTTTGCCGGCAACGGCACCGAGGCAGAAATAAGCAAAATGGATTTGAGCGGAAAGGCGGTAATGTTTTTATCAGATCCTGCCGTGCCGGTTACAAATAATTCTTTGGTTCGTATCCTGCGGGATAAAGGTGCTAAGATGGTGTTTACTGTGATTGAAAAAGAGGATGATTTCAAAGGGATAACAAATACAGCGCGAAGTTTTACAGGAGGAAGACTGTCGCTCACCAGGCAAACGGGTCAAAGCACCAATACTGGTTTGTTTTATTTGAATGCACAAGCTGCCGGAAAAATATTCAACACTACGTTTGACAAACTTAAGAAGTCTGCAACGGATAAGAAATTGAATAAAGTCAAGCCGGCAACGATATCGTATTCAATTACACAGAGCTATCGGGAGGTTAGATCAGAAAATATATTGGGTTTTCTGGAAGGCACCGATAAGAAAGATGAAGTGTTGGTGATCACCGCGCATTATGATCACATCGGAATTTCAACTCAGGCGGAAGGCGACAAAATTAATAATGGTGCCGATGATGATGGATCAGGAACCGTAGCCGTGTTGGCAATGGCGAAGGCATTTGTCCAGGCTAAAAAAGACGGAAAGGGGCCTCGCAGAAGTATTTTGTTCATGACGGTTACCGGTGAGGAGAAGGGCTTATTGGGTTCTCGCTATTACACCGACAATCCTGTGTATTCGTTAAGCAGTACGGTAGCCAATTTAAATATTGATATGATCGGGCGCAGAGATCCACAGCATAAAGACAGCGCTCCGTATGTGTATGTGATAGGTTCGGATAAACTTTCAACTGAACTGCACACGTTGAGTGAGACTGCTAACAAGACATACACAAACTTGATTTTTGATTATACCTATAATGATGAGAAGCACCCCGAACGTATCTACTACCGTTCTGATCATTGGAATTTTGCTAGAAATAATATACCCATCGTATTTTACTTCGATGGGGTTCACGATGACTACCACAAGCCTAGTGATGAGGTAGATAAAATTGAGTTTGATTTATTGGCTGTTCGCGCTAAAATCGTTTTTCATACTGCTTGGGAAATTGCCAATCGCGAGAATAGACTGGTGGTTGATAAGAAATAGCTGCTGAGACCGGTAGTGCCTGCTAAGCGCTTTGACTTCACATTGTATACCGCTTATTAAAAAGGCACGTGCACATGACGCTCGGCATGATAGCTCGAGCGCACCAATGGACCCGATTCCACATATTTCAAACCGCGCTTCAATCCTTCTTCTTTATACATCGCAAAGATATCGGGGTGGATAAACTCGGCAACTTCCAGATGCATTTTGGTGGGTTGCAGATATTGACCCAGCGTAAGAATCATTAATCCATTCTCTACCAAATCATCCATCGCTTTAAAAACTTCTTCTTTGGTTTCGCCCACGCCCAGCATAATACCAGACTTGGTTCGTTTGCCAGCTTCGCGTATGCGTTTGATTTGTTCCAGGCTGCGATCATACTTAGCCTGTGGTCTTACCATTCTATAAAGCCGACCAACGGTTTCCATATTATGAGAAACCACTTCCTGCCCACCCTCAATCATTCTATAGAGTGCCTCCCAGTTTCCTTTTGTATCCGGTATTAAGGTTTCAATGGTTGTTTGTGGACTCGCTGCTTTGGTTTGCACCACCGTTTGATACCATACTTCAGCGCCACGGTCTTTTAATTCATCACGGTTTACAGAAGTGATCACCGCATGTTTCACGCCCATGAGTTTGATTGCTTCTGCAACACGGGCAGGTTCATCGGTATCGTATTCTGTTGGGCGCCCGGTAGCAACCGCACAAAACGTGCAACTGCGTGTGCACACATTTCCCAGAATCATGAAGGTAGCGGTGCCTTCTCCCCAGCATTCGCCCATGTTAGGGCAATTGCCGCTTTCACAAATTGTGTGAAGTTTATGTTCGTCAACCAGCTTGCGCACTTTCGCGTACTCGGGCCCAATGGGCAACTTTACACGAAGCCAATCTGGTTTGCGCTTTTTCGTTTCTTCTTTTGATATGACGGGTAACTCAATCATTATTTAGTAGTTAGAGATTAGTCTTGAGTCCTTAGTCACCAGTACAAATACTCAGTACTCAAGACTTACTACTCTTTACTAATAACTATAAACTATTTACTTGCCAATAAGTTCCTTGTATTGTTCGGCAGAAAGAAGACCACTTACTTCTCCTGCGTTGCTGATTGAAACTTTAACCATCCAGCCATCACCATAAGGCTCGCTGTTTACTTTTTCCGGAGCGCCTTCTAATGATTTATTAAATTCAGTTACTTTTCCGCTTACGGGCATGTATAAATCGGATACCGTCTTTACCGCCTCTACGGTGCCAAATACTTCGTGTTGTTTCACGTCCTGGCCAACCGATGAAATATCTACATACACAATGTCCCCCAACTCGTTTTGAGCAAAATCAGTAATGCCAATAGTGGCAGAGTTACCTTCAATTTTGATCCATTCGTGGTCTTTGGTGTACTTAAGGTCCTGTGGGATGTTCATAGTATGGAATAATTTAAGGCCCAAAAATAGTGAAACCCTTGTTCTATTGGGCCAAATTAAACAGGATTTTTACCCCTCCGCGTGTGGTTGATCTGCGGAATGAGCTGGTGACCAGCGGTTCATTTACACTCCGCTCCATATAGGCCTGAATTCTAAGCTTTTGATTGATGAGATAACTCACGTTGGGGCGAAGTTGGAAGTTGATATTACCATTTGTGATCGTATTCACTTCATCAATTTTTCTTTGGATGGTTCGGTTGTTGGCAATGCTCATGTTCAGCTGAAAGGTGATGTCATTCTTTAACGTGATGACACGACCATTTTCCTTGAAGGGAAGTTTCATATTCGCCTTGGTGTAGCCTAGATCCACCGACCAGTCCTTGCTATTCAATTCAGTTATTTGTGAGTTTGAAATATTGAGTGCGAGGTCGCGTTTTGTTTTATATTCAAAGCGAACATTGAGTTTACTTTTGGTGCGGAAGTTAACCCCCACCAAGGGGGCAAATTGCTCGCTGATCATCACCTGGCTGATAACATAAACCGGAATTAATTCTCCTTTTGAATTGGTTTGAGAGGCAAACTGACCATTGTTATAATCTTCAATCGGATTGCTGATGCCAACATTCGTGTATTCCAAAGAGTTGGTATAGTTCACTACAGAAAAGGTTGAACTGTAAGCATGGTTAAGTGTGATGGATTGGAAAATATCTTTGAGCCCTTCTATTTTATTTAAGCCGGAGTAATCGATTCGCCAGTTGGGAAAAGGAAGGGTGGGAAAGGGAGAAAGATTTGCTGTTTCGGCAGATTTTCCTGTGTAGGCAGCCAGGAAAGCAGGAATCAAAACATCCTGCGATCGTGTTTCATAGGAATTACCTGTGATGTCGGTAAATCGCTGTTGCACAGTGCCTATGTTTTGTGAGAATTGATTGAAGACGGTGGAGTTAACACTCTCATTATTTTTAAAGGCTGTGTTGATGGAGAGTATTGAAATTTTATAAGATCCCATGCGACTTGGGCTGAGTGATTCGTAAGCGCTGCCGGTAGAATCTATTCGGAAGATTTCCTGAAACGAAGTAGTTGAATTCTTTTTTATGTCTAGCTGAATTTTGAGCGAAGCCGCTGGTTCTACGCTGGCCCGCATGCTCAAATCTCTTGTCTGGACCTGACTAAACGGAGTTGTCAGCTTATTGCTTGTAGTAAGCCATCCATTTGCCGCAGCTTTTTTCTGAAAGTCTGATTCTTGTTGGCCAAGAACAAATCCCCAGCCAGGTGCATTCCAACCTTTATCCATACCAAAAAGATATGGCGTGGGTGTAAAACCAGGAAGGATGGTTCCTTGCGTAAGGGTATAGGTGCCCGTGATATTTCGAACCGACATAATAAGACGTACTAATGATTTGACCGCTTTTAATTCCGGAGGCCGCCTCACCGTGTCGGGTTGTGTAGGTTTTTGCGTGGAGATAGAACTTGGCCGCGCGGGAGTGTTTATCTTTTTAAGGAAGCCGATTTTGTTATACAGCTTTACCATATCAATTTTTCCGTTCAAGGCCTGCTCTTGCGCGTTTTGAATGATGTTCCCCAACTTCAGGCTATCCACTTTTTCTAACGGTCCGGCCCTCCAACTGTAACCCACGTTGTAGCGATACTCTGCGCCCATCCAGTTCAGCACAGGGATTTTCTCAAAAGGAATAGTATAATTAGCCGTGATGTTCTGATTGAAATTTTTCATTCGACCAAAATTTTTCAGATTGTCAATAACAATTTTGACAGAGTCTTCATTGTCGAGATCACCATCAGGTTCATCAATGATGGCATTGGCTTGCGCGCTATAATCCAGTGTAAGCATTTTTGTCAAACTCCACCGCACATTATACGATCGGTTGAAAACAAAGAATTTTTGAAAGTTAGGTATTGAGCTTGCGGCATCTGTCTGCACGTTGCGGTAGATCATTTTACTAAAAGACCGGTCTAAATCACCGCGTATAGAAATGTTGGATGGCAAAGGATTGAAGTTGAAATCTTTAATCAGTTTCCATGCAGGTGAAGACAACTTTTTTGAATCGGTGAAGGGCTCAAAGCCTTTAAACTTGGGTGAGTATTGCCACACTACTGCGCCTTTATAATTTCTCCGGGTGTTTTCCTGCAAATTGAAATTGGTTTGTGTCGCCTCACTGTACGCATAGGTAAATGAAAAATTCTCGATGTCATAAATATGGGCTCTAGCTTCCTTATTTAGTTTCACCCTTCGCACGTTTGAAAAATTCAAACTCCGCCTCACCGATTGATCCTGAATGATTTTCAGGTAGGTCTCTCGCTCAACATCGGTGGCAAACGATTTTAATGCAGCCTGTAATCGCAAATCCGGATTGGCCGGATCGTAGTTGGGATTGATGGTCGTGTTTTCATAACTGATGAACATGGGAATCTTCAACCCCGTCCATTGTGGAAGCAACTTATCAACATTGATATTGGCCGACACATCATACGAAGTTGTTTCACCGCGGGCGCGTTCGGAAATTTTTGATTGAACACCTCCGTAGCCAAAACTAATGTGTCGTAAAGAGCCAGTAACAACACCTAAATCAGCCAGCTTGGCGTTCAACACGGCATTGGCGGCCCACCCTGCGGTGCGATCGAAATCAGTAAGACGCAATTCATTGGCCCAAAGACATACATCAAAGGCTTTGGCATCATCGCTTCGTGGGTTGCGTATACCAATCATCATCATGCGCACCTGGCTTAGATCGGGCCGGCCTAAAATTCTGATGCCATGCTTGTCCACTGCTTTCGGTCCTGCTTGCGGGTATAAAATTCCCAGGTTATATCCCTCGCGATCGCGTTGTGATTTTAAAGCATAAAGCTCATTGAGGTCTAAATCGATTTGGTTTTGGTCTGGCCAGATGATTGCTACATCGCGGCCATTATCACCGGGTGGAGTGATCTTGAGCGGTAGTTCAATCTCGTAATAGTTTTCATCAAAGTCTGTTCCCAGGCGAACAAAGGCGGTGAGTTGATTATCCTGTAAATTCTTTTGAAGGTTGGTGCTGTAGGCACTCAAAAACATTTTGATGCGGCCATAATTAAAAAAGTCCATCGAAACATTTTTGAAAATGGAACGCGCGTCACCATCAGGTAATTGATTTACGCATAGCTGAACAGATTGTTCATTTAATCTCCGTTGCGCTACCGAAGTATTATCGCGGTCACGCCTCAGCGGCTCTACATAGGCAGGTTTTATATCATTACCCTTTCCATTTTCTTCTACGTTTACTACCGATACTGAAAAATTGTCGAGGTCAGGTTCAATGGGTTCACCAAATCGTGACTCCTGCAGGATGCCGGTGTAGCGTCTCCAACGGTTACCCACGGAACGGAATTTTGCCATGCGCAGCACCACCGGTTGGGTAAAACCGGTAAGATACATGCGTGCATAGCGAATGGATTTAAACCCTTCCAGATTGCCTACCTTCTCATCGAATTGTCTTACAGGAATACGGAAAAGATACCAGCTCACCTCGTCACCATTTACCGTGTTTGTAATTTTATCGACAATGAATTTATTACCCACTTTCAGGTTATTTGGTTTCAAATCAATGTTGTAGGAATAGTATTCTTCTAAATCACTTAGTGTATTATCTTGATTAAGATCTTCATTGTCAGGAATGGTGGTGCCGGATTGTGCAAAATCTGCGTTACCGGATGATACCGGTGTATTGTTTTCATGATTATTGAAATACTTATAACGTTCAAGGATCTGCGCTTCCTTTTGATCAAATTCCGCGCTTAAAAAATATTTAAAATCATCCGCTGATGGATCTTGTAGAGCAATCTCCCGTGCAGAGGCATCAACAATCTTACTTAAGAAGTCATTATTAAATTTATCTTTTTCTTTAATGGTACCAATTCCATCCAGACCTACATCCTGATTAGGTCTCGAATTGGCTGTATTATCAAAGGCGTTATTCAGGTACTGCTGATTGGTGACAAAGCCCCAGTTATTCTCTGTCACATTTGCTGCTGAGAGATCGCCATCCGTAGGCAATCCATTTTCAAACGCATGCTTGCCATCGCGCATCAGGTCTTCGGATAAACTGCCCAAATGAAATACAACCTTACCTCCCGTAGTATTGGGCTGAGAAGTTCTTCCATCATTTATTTCACCGTTTTTAGAATTTATGAATGGATCCATCAACCAGAATTCGAGATACTCTACGTTAGCTTTATCAAAATCAACTTCGGTGCGGATAGCCGTGGTGATGCCACCCCAGTTGCTGGCAGGATCTTTTAATGTTCCATCTGAGTTAAGGTCAAAGTTATAATTGTAAGGGCCACGCTCAGCCGGATAATAAGCCAGATCAAAGATCTGTTCGTAAAAATTTCCTATAAAAGGATCGAAGTAGGGGAAGATTTCTTTCGGGGTTACAGGTCTTACATAATGATTTTCCAAATCTTTTTCAGTGACATTGTTCGGCTTAAATCTGCTGCCAGAACCCGTGCGATAGAAAAGATTATCAATCGTGTACCAGGCTACCTTTGCTCTTTTATAGCCTGCCCGTATGTCGTTGGGGGCACCCAAACTTTGATCAAATTGATTGTCATTTTTTTTGGGAGTGGCGGAGAGCTTCCAGGATGCGGGTGCCAGCAGACTATAGGGCGTTGCGGTATTTTCGAAGTCATCGATAAAGGAAGTGCCCTCACCACCAACAATGTTGGAAGTGCCCGGCAACAGTTGGGCAAATTCTGCATTGAGCGTAATGTTTGATTGTTCTTTAGTTTGTAAAAAAGGAAGAGCATCCACAACCTTGGTGAGTATGCGTGAATTTTTTTTAAGATTCACATCTAAACCATACTGCAGGTTTCTGGCCGGCTCTGTGCCGATAAGGTTGCGCGAGATAAGGGGGCGTTCATTGTAATATAAAAGCGTAGAACCTATGTTGATATCGTCACTGAGTTTATAATCCAGGCGAGTACCCAGCAACGATCTTGTCTGAAAAGCGAATGGATCTTGTTGTTCATAGGTAATTTCAAGGTCTTTGCCAGAGCTAAGAATGCCTTCATTTAAAATAGTGACTTTGCCAAATGTATAGTCAACGGTGTAGTCGGTTCCTTCGCGCAAAGGTGAACCACCCGCATATACTTTCACGGAGCCTTGAGAAATATTAAATCCCTGGATGATAATATCTTTTCCTGAACCGGCCTTGAAAGAACCGGTCAGATAGAATTTATTTTTTGTTGCAAATAATTCCGCTTCTGCTTTGGTGGTTCGATAAAGCGTATCATACACATATTTATTAATCAGCTGATCACGCGTGTTTGGGTTGGTTTCTTTGGCAAAAAGATTTCGCAAGGGTTTGTTAAACGGTTCCAGGTAGGGAAAAATAATTAATCCGGTTTCGGTGCTTACGGTAATTTTTTCTACAAAGTCAAAGTTGCCATCCGGTTGCGGGTCGTTGTAAGGATTGAGTCGGTCCAGGCCAAACACCTGTATCAACTGCTGCGTGCGGGCATAATCTCCTTCCTGCAATTGAGGGTTGTCAATACCCGTGCGGTCATCACGATAGATTACCCGAAGCTGGAATCCTTCGCGCGTGAGTTGACTTACGTTCAGGTTGTAGATGTTTTTCATCATCAGGTTCCAGGTAGGAAGAATTTTTCCTTGTGGATCTTTGATGCTGATCTTGCGGGGACGAAGCATTTTTAAATACACCACTTCATCTTCCGGCTTATTCGCGTAGTCTTCGGATAGTTCTCCTACTTTATAAGCTCTTCCGTTGTAGGTATATTCAAAAGCGATGGCGAGTGCTTCGTCATTTTGCAACTTGCGTTGAAGGGTGAGGTAGCCAAGCTCTTTATTGAACGTAAATTCCGTAGATGATAATTTTCTGGCGCTTGTAATTTTTTCGAAGTCGGTGCCATTCACAAGACCTAGCCCTTCCAGTGCCTGATTAATTCCATCTGAGTTGGCTGATGTGGTTCCTAGTTTATCAAACAAGGTATTGGCATTATTCGAGGTAGGGGAGCGCGGTGGAACATTTGACGTAAATAGGTCTTTGCGGTAGATTTTGTCTGACTCACCCATATCCATAAAGCCCACTACGTTGCGCAAGGTTTGTGTGTCGTTCTGACGATTGAGCAGATACACTTCTACACGGGTAACGTTTATACCGGAAGTGATTTGTGGCAGCGTGCCCAACCATGTTTCAAAATTGTCGCGAAAGAATTGCCCTAAAAAGAAGTGACGATTTTCATCATAATTTGAGCCCACAATTTCAAATGGCCTGCCTTGCGCTGCTCCGTTCGTGCTGCCCTGAACTTTTATGGATGATTGCTTTCCCCGCTGTGTGGTGGCAATAGTGGTGACAAACAATTTTCCAAACTGCATTTGGGCTTTGATACCAAAAAGGTTTTGTGAGCCGGTAATCAAACTGTTGTTTAAGGGCAAACTGACGTTACCGATTTCTAATTTTTTCAGAATATCTTCTTTGAAGCCTGTGTATTCTACTTTCATATTGTTTTGAAAGTCGAAGGAGTTGTTGTTGTCGAAGTTGGTAGTTACTGATAACTTCTCTCCCACTTTACCCACCACGCTCAGGTTAATCTGTTGATCAAATTCAAACCCTCCGTTTCGTTGTTGCCGAATGGGTATAGCAGGGTTTTCTATTTTTTGGAATTGAACACCAAAATCCAGATTCACAAAGCCACGCGGTATCAATTCCACATAACTGCCTCCAAAGATTCGGTCGAGTACGGGACTCACATAAATTTTGGGTATCAGGTTCCGGCCACTGACGGCACTTTCTCCATCGAGTGCCTTGCTACGCGATTGCCAGTAACTACGTTTGATAATGCGGTCCTGTTGCTGACTAAATTCTTCGAACGACATGCTGGAATTTGGCCGGTAATAAACACCACCAATTTTTTCTGTAATGGTGTAGTTTCTGCCCGTGTCGATGGAGATTTCGGTAGAAAGTATTTTGGGGTCTTTGAGGTAGAGAGGAGAGTATGAAGTATAGTTTGAAAATGGATCGCCATACCGATCGCGCAAATGGAACGATGGCCGGAAAGGACTAATAACTTTGGTTTTGGTGGTGTCTACTTTTGTGCGCGTGGTGTCTCGCTGCTGCCCGAAAGCAACAGGAGCGGACCAGCCCGATATCAGGCAAATAACCAGTCCGAGGATGAATTGAATCTTCCGGGTAGATCTACTCAATCGTGGTTTAGGCGTTTTTTAGTGCTTGCTTTACCAGCTCTTCCAAACTTATTGATGTTCCCATTCTTTTCAGGATGGTATCTATGCTTTTTTCTGCTGCCGGTTTGGCTATGCCGAGCGTCACCAAGGCAGTTAACGCCTCGCGTCTTACGGTATTGTGCACCATTCCGGGTTTTCCGGTTTCCTCGTCACTCAGGTCCTTCCGCAATTTATCCTTCAGTTCCAGGATAATACGTTGGGCAGTTTTGCCGCCAATTCCTTTCACTGCCTGCAAAGCGACTGCATCCTCGCGAACAATGGCAGAACGCAAATCGGCCGGGGGCAGGTAGGAGAGAACAACCAGGGCTGTATTGGGCCCAACTCCGTTTACGGAAATCAACTGAAGAAACATCTGTTTTTCAGCTTCGCTTACAAATCCATACAGCACATGAGCGTCTTCACGTACGTGCAGGTAGGTGAATATTTTAAGGTCCTCACGGTCTTTGATTTCCGAAAATGTATGAAGAGAAATGCTCACCTGATAGCCCACACCATTCACATCAATCTGAATAAATGTTGGCTCTTTATGGACGAGCTTTCCTTTTAAATAGGCAATCATGAAAAGCTTAAAAAATTAAACGCAGTTTACGAGGATTTGAGCATGGAAACAAGAGTTTGACAGACTGGCAATGCCCAATTAAAAGGGGTAAGGGAACGGTTCTCGAAAATTTTTAAGTTGCCGGTGAATATCGATCCACAATCACTCCTAGCGGTGAGTAAAGAAATTGGTCAGATTCTTTCTTCTCCGCAAAAATACAAGTCGATGTTGCTATGAATCAGATCTATAAAAAGAACACAGTGCGTTCTTTTATAGATGATCATTCTTTTCATGTAACTGGGCATCTACTACGGCAATGGCGGCCATGTTAATGATGTCGCGAATTGAACTGCCGAGTTGAAGTATGTGAACTGGTTTTTTCATACCTAACAAAATGGGTCCGATTGCTTCGGCCCCACCAATTTCCATCAGTAACTTGTAAGCAATATTAGCTGACGTCAGATTCGGGAAGATCAATGTATTGGCACCTTTTTCTGCCAGCGCACTAAAAGGATAAATTTCTTTTTGAAGCTCCGTATCGAAAGCTACGTTGGCCTGAATTTCTCCGTCCAAAATCAAGTCAGGATATTTCGCTTTTGCCAACTTTACTGCATCGCGTGTCTTCGTTGGAATCTCTCCCTTGCTCGACCCGAAGTTGGAATATGAAAGAACAGCAACGCGTGGTTCCATATCAAAGAACTTAACTCCTCTTCCGGCCAATCCAATAATTTCTACGAGCTCTTCTGTGTTAGGATCCTGGTTTACGGTGCAATCCGCAAAGAAGAAAGTTCCTTTCTTGTTCATGATGATATACATGCCGGCAACACGATTCACTCCTTCAGCCATGCCAATGATCTGCAGTGAGGGCAAAATAGTCTTGGGATAATCTTTTGTAAGGCCGGAAATCAATGCATCGGCTTCACCGAATTCAACCATCATAGCGCCAAACGCATTGCGGTCGCGCATTACTCTTTCTGCATCTTTTAGCGTAATGCCTTTGCGTTGTCTTTTTTCGTGATATGATTTCGCATATTGTGCAGTGAGTTCCTTCTCTTCTCGGGGATCTATGATTTTACAATCATTTAATTCAAGACTGTGTTCATCGCAAAGTCTTTCTATTTCTTCTCGACTACCTAGTAAAATCGGATGAGCAATTTTTTCATCCTGCAATATCTGGGCAGCTTTCAAAATTTTTAAATGATCAGCCTCAGCAAAGACAATGTGCTTTGGTTTTTGCTTTGCAATGTCAATAATGCGTGAGGTAAGTTTTTGATCAATACCAATGCGCTTGAGTAGTTGCTGATGATAGGCACTCCAATCGGTAATTGGATTTTTTGCTATACCGGAATCCATCGCGGCCTTTGCTACTGCGGGTGAAACCGTGGTGATCAATCGTGGATCCAAAGGTTTTGGAATCAAATAATCTCTTCCAAATTCAATTCGATCAATGTTGTATGCTTGAAAAACTACATCCGGCACGGGGTCTTTAGTCAACTCGGCCAACGCGCGCACGGCCGCGAGTTTCATCGCTTCATTAATCTCGGTGGCGCGTACGTCCAAAGCTCCTCTGAAAATGTATGGGAACCCTAATACGTTGTTGATCTGGTTAGGATGATCAGACCGGCCCGTGCCCATGATTAAATCGGGCCTTGTTTTTTTTGCCAGGTCATAAGCAATTTCCGGATTGGGATTGGCCAACGCAAATACAATTGGATCTTTGGCCATGGCAAGAACATCAGCCGGTGTAAGAATATCAGCAACAGAAAGTCCTACGAACACATCGCAACCTTTAACTGCCTCTTGTAATGTTTTTATCTTTCGGGTGGTAGCAAATTGTTTTTTACTCTCATCCAGATTTTCACGTTCCATGTTGATTACGCCCTTGCTATCGCACATGATCAGGTTTTCCTTTTTTAAACCCAGTGCGAAATAAAGTTTAGTACAGGATACAGCCGCAGCACCAGCACCATTTACGACCAGCACAATTTCTTCAATTTTCTTTCCTACAATTTCAAGAGCGCTTAACAATGCGGCACTTGAAATGATAGCGGTACCGTGCTGATCATCATGCATGACAGGAATGTTCATCAACTCACGCAGCTCAGTTTCGATTTTAAAACACTCGGGTGCTTTGATGTCTTCCAAATTTATTCCGCCAAAGGTTGGCTCCAATGATTTTACGATCTTGATAAAAGCATCTGGATCTTTTTCATTGATTTCAATATCGAAACTATCGATACCGGCATATTTTTTAAACAAGACAGCTTTTCCCTCCATCACCGGTTTGGATGCTTCAGGCCCGATATCACCCAAACCTAATACAGCCGTACCGTTGGTGATCACGGCCACCAGGTTGCCCTTGGAAGTATATTTATAAACGTCTTCTATGTTGGCAGCAATTTCTTTGCATGGCTCGGCTACACCGGGCGAATAAGCTAATGCTAAATCATGTTGAGTGCTCAGCATTTTGGTTGGTACTACTTCAATCTTACCGGGTTGTCCTTGTGTGTGATAGTTGAGAGCGTCCTGCTTGCGAATTTTGGTAGACATGGGTACGGTTTTTAGAGTCAGGTAATGAGAGCAATTTACAATCTAAGGAATAGGATTGCGAATTTTGGCAAGAAAAATGTGATTTGAAAAAAGATGACTTTGGTTAGTTACTTAGCGGGAGGAGGCAACTCCGAACTGATTCGGAAAGTGTATAGGATGGTTTCCAGTTCGCGCATAATTTCTCGCTGGTCTTTGCCAGGACTGAAGGTAAATCCTTCAATATAATAAATGACACCTTTCGGTTCATCAACAAGTGCATAGGAAACAAAGGGGCCACCCATTACAAAATTGTTCGTTCTCCAGAGACCGCGCATTTCTACAGCAAACTTTTTATTAAATGAAATTTCTTTTGTGATAACGGGTTTATGGTCAACATTCGTTTCAGTTACCAGATAGGTATCTGACCGCTCAGGATCTCCATATAAATATTTCTGGCAGATTTCATCACGCCAATTGATCAGACTGTCACGCGTAAATTGTTCCTGTGAAGTATATTTTTTTCGTGAAATAAAAATGTTTTTATCATCCTTTGGATTAATCTGTCGCACCCAAAGAAACTCTTCATTATTCATGACCAATTCATAACCAAAAGGAATTTTCAGGTCGCATTGAAAATCTTTTCTCAACGTCTGAGATACCCCTTTTACTTGTTTCGATTTAAATAGTGATGCAGTTAGTCGCTCTCGTTCTCTCAGATCAAAGTAGTTGATAAGCTTCTTTCCATTTTTACGGATGTGTTGTATGAGTTGTTCTTCGGTGGTACTAAACAGGTAAACAACCTCTTGTCCTTTGGCAAAAACATTTTGTGCATTCTGACTAAAAAGGTTGGGGTTGGCCTTAATCTGATCAATCGATTCTTTTGTAAAAAGTCTTTTTACCTGACCGGCACCGGATGTTCGCTGATCCAAGGAAACAGCGAAGATTAAGTTTCTTCTTTGCTTTAAAACAAAGTTCAATTTGCGTGGGTCAATCCATCGCATATTGTATATGGCCTCGGCCCTGGGCAGCCCTTCCATTTCTGCACTGAAAAGTGAATCCAGTACTCTGCCAAGAGGACCTTTCCATTGTGTAGAGTCCATGATCAGGAAAATATCACCGGTTAATCCTGATGCGTTTGGGATGTTGGTATTTTTAGAATCAGAACAAGAGCTTAAAATGAAAACAGAGAGAATAAGCGAACTGAAAATATATTTCATGAAGTAATGGTATATAATGTCTTTATAATTCGCACCCCATGAAATGGTCACAAAAAACCCTTATTAGCTTATGATTAATTTTTGACCTGCCTTCAGGCTATTGCCTTTTAAATTGTTAAGACTTTTGATTTTCTCAACGGTAAGACCAGGCATTTTTTTGGATATATCCCACAGGGTGTCTCCGGGCTGAACAATGTACGTTTTGGTGTTTGGTGATAGAAGTGAAGTTTGTGTTGCCTGCTGGGTTTTAGCAGAAGCAGTTGCAACAACGCCCGATGGGACTACCCAAATAGCCAAACGCTGACCTGAGTGAATTCTATCGGTATGAAGATTATTCCATTTTTTAAGATCAGTAACTCTCACTTTATGTCGCATGGCTATTGATCCAAGCGCGTCTCCGGATCGCACTTTGTACGAAATCATCTCACGCCCCTCAGTGCCACCACCGGTGAATTTTTTTGCCAAGGCTTCTATCTCTTTTTTGCCTACGCGCGAAACAGAATCCAGGATCGCTACTCTGTTTAAACTCAGCGTTTCTTTTGCATGGGTAGGTATTTTCATGACGTGAACTTTTCCATTATCGGGTAATGCGTTGCGCTGCACAGATGGATTAAGTTTTTGTAAATCTTCCACACAGGTACCTGTTAGTGATGCTAACGTTTCAAAATGAACAAATTGTTTTAATGCAAGGGTATCGGATGGAGGCAATTCTTCACGGGTAAGTTCTAACAGGTTATGATGTTCGGCATAATTCATCGCGTAGGTCATCGCAATAAATTGTGGTACATACGCGCGCGTCTCGCGGGGCAGGTGAGGATATACTTCCCAAAAAGTTTTTTTGTATCCCGATTTGCGAATTGCTTTGCGCACGGTGCCGGGTCCGGAATTGTAGGCAGCCAATGCCAATTCCCAATCCCCAAAGATGGAGTAAAGTTGTGATAAGTAACGGCATGCGGCATCGGTTGATTTTTCAGGATCCATCCGCTCATCTACATACCAGTCTAATTGCAGGCCCATGTATCTTCCTGTTCCAGACATAAACTGCCAGAGTCCTACTGCCCTCGCTTTTGATATTGCACGCGGATTCAGGGCAGACTCAATGATGGATAAATATTTTAACTCATCCGGCAGGTGGTATTGTGCCAGACTTTTTTCAAACAGAGGAAAGAACATATCTTTCTTGCGCTGCATAGTGCGCGTATATTCACGGTTTCGAACGGTAAAGTAGTTAATGAAACCATGAACCGTGCTGTTGTAGGTAAGAGGGATTACTTGCTGAAGACAGCCCAACCGATCAGCCAGCAATTCTGGAGTTTCATCCGCTGGAATATATTCCAGTTCAATAGGAAGTACGATCAGTGTAATCGGTACACTATCCAATGGAATTAAATCGCCTGTGGGTGTGGGTAACTCCACGGTAATTGTATCCGTCTCTTCTTCCTGTTCTTGTGCAAATAAGAATGTACTAGAAAAGACAAAAAATATAGCCAGAACAAAATACCTCATCATATCACCTTCAATTTTCAATTTATTCTGTTGTTTCTTGCTGAAACTCAGCTCAAGTTCTGAATTATTTCCGAAAACTGAAACAGTTTCGATTCCTCAAAGTCATCCGCCATGATTTGTATGCCAATGGGTAAGCCTTTAGCGTCCCTTCCGCAAGGAAGGGAAATAGCCGGAACCCCTGCTACATTTGCCTGAACGGAATATAAGTCGGCCAAGTACATTTCGATAGGATTATTTGTGTGCTCGCCCAATTTAAATGCTGTGGTGGGTGTTGTAGGAAGGATTATAAAATCATGATCTTCAAAAACAGCCTTAATGTTGTCGCGTATCAGTTTTCTTACTTTTTGGGCTTTGGTATAGTAAGCATCATAGTAACTGGCGCTCAGCACAAAGGTGCCCAGCATGATTCTTCGCTGTACTTCTTTTCCGAATCCTTCCGATCGGGTTTTTTTATAAAAGGCGTTTAAATCATGTGAGGCTGCTGAACGATAACCATAACGTACCCCATCATATCGGGATAAGTTTGAACTCGCCTCGGCCGTTGCCAGGATATAATAGGTGGGTAGTACATATTCGTTCAGTGGAAAGTCAATGGCTTCCACCGAATGCCCGGCTGTCTTCAACTGGTCAATTTTTTTGTAAATGCTTTCCTTGATTTCAGGCTGCAGCGCTTCTGACTCAAGGGAATCACGCATGTAGGCGATGCGATACTTTTTGTTTAGTGAAGAAATTAATTCAGTGCTATAGGATGAAACCGGCTGAGTTGATACCGTGCTGTCATAGTCATCCTTGCCGGCAATCGTTTCAAGTACGATCGCCACATCGTAAATATTTTTTGAAAAAATGCCTATGCAATCAAATGATGAACCATAAGCAAGAAGCCCATACCGTGAGATACGAGAGTAGGTTGGCTTTAACCCGATCACTCCGCAAAATGCTGCCGGTTGACGAACGGATCCTCCGGTATCAGACCCAATGGAGACATCGCATAAATCTGCCATGACGGCAACGGCTGAACCACCGGATGATCCGCCTGCTACCCGCGTATTATCGATGTCATTAAGAACAGGTCCGAAAGCCGAATTTTCATTGGAGGAACCCATTGCAAACTCGTCACAATTTTGGCGACCAATAATGATTGCGTCTTCGTCCAGCAGTCGTTGCACGGCCGTAGCCGTGAACTGGCAAACAAACCCATCAAGTATTTTGCTGCTTGCCTGAACAGGATGGTCTTTGTAAGAAAGTACATCCTTAAGCCCAACGACTAATCCTGCAAGTTTGCCGGCAGTTCCATTTTTGATTTTGGAGTCGACCAGCAGAGCTTGCTGTCGGGCTTCTTCAGCATAGACGTTCAAAAAAACATTGAGATGTTTCTTTGAGTCGATTTTGGACAAAAAGATATTTACCCTGTCAGTGCAGGAAAGTGATCCGTTAAAGAGGCTGAGTTGTAGATCTTTTAAATTAGCGTACGTCTTCAACGCTTACTTTTCGTCAATCTTCGGAACTTCCTTGCCTGCATCATCGACTTCTTTCTTCACATCCTTAACGGCATCTTTAAATTCTTTAATGCCCTTACCGAGGCCTTTGGCAAACTCAGGAATTTTCTTTGCTCCAAAGAAGATCAACACGAATAAACCGATGACCACCCACTCGCCCATGCCGGGCATCCCTATCAAAAGAATTGTACTCATAGTGATTAATTAAGTGTGTAAAGATAAGCTAAATATGATAAATGGAAGTATTGGGTGCTTTTTTGTCCGACTAAAATTGAGCCGATTCAGGCCTTTTTTAACCGCTTAACTAATTTCTGAGCCACTCTTGAGGATTTAGGGCATCGAAATTCTTGCGAATCTGAAACCGCAATTCTGAAATACCTTCTCCATTTGACAGCACTTTTCCGAGTTCCTGATTAGTAGTTACCCGCTGACCTTGCTTTACAGAAATATCCTTTAAGCCCGTATAAACGGTGAAATATTCTCCATGTTTGATGATTATTGTATTGCCCATGCCAGGCGTGAAGGCAACGCGACTAACCTCACCATTAAAAATAGTACGCACCTCTTCCCCTTGCTTGGTTTGAATATTTACACCATCATTTTGGATTTCAATACCTTTCAGCACCGGGTGTTGTTGCCTTCCGAACCGTTGTGAAACAAAACCAGAAACCGGCCAGGGGAATTTATTCTTATTCTCCTCAAAGGAATTTGAAAGTGCGGTGGTGGCATTGGCAACCTCCTTATTTTTTTTGCTGTCCTGTTCACGTGCTTCACGCGCAATACGCTCCAGTTCTTCTTTGATAATTCTGGCAATTAAGTTATCTAATTCAGCCACCGCTTTTTTGGTTGCCTCCAGATCTCTTCTCAATTGTTTTTCTTGTTTTTCAAGCGACTTCACCACGGAACGTTGTTTTTCCTTCAGGCTGGTTAGTTCGTTATTCTCTTTTACTTCATCTGCCAGTAAATTATTTTTTTCGCCTCTTTTTAATTCGGTGACATGCACCTGTTCACGTAATATCGTCTGCACTTTTTCTATTGCTACGGCCTGGCTTTGTCGGGCTTTACCATATTGTTCCATGTACTTTAAGCGCATGAGCAACTGGTCAAATGATTTAGCTGAAAAAATAAACGTAAGCTTATCGACTTTTCCGCTCGCTTTTTGAGCCGATAAAATCATGGTGGCATATTCTTCTTTTAACTTATCCACATCTCTTTCGAGCGCCTGAATAATTTGATTGTTCTCACTGATATCATAATCCAGAAATGAGATTTCATTCTTGATGGACTTAATCAGGGATTCCTGTTGTGCGATGCGCTGATTGAGTGCCACCAGCTCGCCCAGGTTGTTTTTCTTTTCTGCACCGGTCTCTGCCAGAATTTTTTCAGTTTCCTTTATTTTCTCAAGGTTCTGTTGTTTCTCTCTCTGCAATTGGATTTTGGTTTTTTGCCCAAGTGCGGCAAAGCAAACAAAAGAGAGAATGAGAGATAAACAAAGAGATTTACCTGCGGTCATATCGCTGGGGAATCTTGAAAGGGAATTTTAATTCCTTATTGCCAACTTCGGCTTTATTGTACTCAATGGTAATGGTATTATTGATGATGCCGGCAGCAGTCTTGTAAAACACATTAACCACCCCATTATATGGAAAATTCTTATCGCCTAAAGGCTGAAAGTTGGAGTATTCCACTTTTAACATATTGTTGGTGGTTGCCTCTACGAGTTCAACGTATTCAATCTTCTTCATAACCGGGTTGATCAGGTTTTTGATGGTGACTGAGCCTTCTTTTTGAACCAACATATCGCGCTCACCTTCCTGGCCAATTACGTTTTCAGAATTATTGCTTTTGATGGGATTACCTAACATCGCAGCTTCGATTACTGAATAATCGATTTTAAAATTGAATCGCTTTGAAAGTTCTTCGTAGTCGAACACATAGTACTCTTTATCAACGGTGCTGACAATCGTGATAGAGTCTTTGTTTATCAACGCTTTGCCACCCTGCACTCCAATAACGGTGAAGTTCATCCAGATCACACTGTCTTTTCTAATTCTAATATTTGCTTTTACCTCTCTTTCCCTCTTTTCGTCTTTGAAGATTAACCGTGCTTTTCCATGCAGATAACCAAAATCAATCTGCTCGATATCCAGTGTTATTGGTGGAGGAGGAAGTGAAGGCACGGTCTTTTTACTGCAACCTTGAAAAGTAAGCAGTAGGATTGTTGCAAAAACAAACGGAGATATCTTATGCATGGGCAATACCATAGATTAAAAGTCAAGTGTGTTTATATATCATCAATTTAGTTTCCGGTTATTGATTTTTTTGTCCAGCGCAATATCGTCTCCACCCGTTTGCTTTGCCTTTTGCCATTGTTTAACCGCCTGATCAACATCTCCCAACTGGAAAAGGATATCGCCATAATGTTCTAGATGGGTACCTGACACCTGCTCACCCTGAATAACTTTTTCAATCACCTTTCGGGCTTCCTTATATTTTTCCTGGGCGTATAAAACCCAGGCTCTTGTATCGAGGTAGGATTGATTTTCAGGAAAAAGCTTGACCAACTGATATGACATCTTATCTGCTTTGTCAAGATTTTCTTTTCGTAAGGCAAGGTAATAGCTATAATTATTCAGGACAATATCATTGTTGGGATTATAGGTCAGGGCTTCTTCATAAGAGGCATCCGATTTGGCGAATTCCTTTGATCCCTGGTAGGCATCTCCCAGCATGGAATTGAGTTCACTGACAAAAACAGGATTGCTGGCCGAGAGTTTTTTTGCCTGTTCAAGCGAATAGGTTCCCTCGCGATATCTCTTTTTGCGAAGATGACCGTAGCCGTTGAAATAATAAGCCATCGCCTGATTAGGGAAAAGTTCAAGGGCTTCTTCTGAGTGTTTGATCAGGCTATCAATCTGATTGGCTTCACTTTCGAGGAACATCAGATTTTGCCAGGCATCGAAACTGCTTAACCCGCCTTTTACAGCTTTTAGATATTGTGCAAGGGCATCTTTATCTTTTTCGAGGGTCATGTACAAGTCTCCTCCAACCAGGTGCACATTAGGATCTGCCGGGTAGTTGCTTTCTAGTTTTTTGAAAAGATCAATAGAAAAAGATTCTAATTCTTTGTCAGTAATTTTTTTGCTTTTGTTCGAAGACATTGTGTTGGCATAAACACCCATCATCAGCACCTTGCTGCCAACATCCACAGAAGGGTCATCAAACACCTGTGCCACATACTCTCTGGATTTTTGTTCCTGACCGCTATCTCGATAAAATCCGGCCAGCATCATTTTCGAACTGCCTGCATCGGGATTTTCCTTAATGAAACTCTCAACATACCCAATGGCTTTTTGAGTTTGCCCATAACGGGAAAGTGTCTCTGCGAATCCAAGCAGATAACGCTCTTCATCGGGAAAAGCATGAATGAGCTTCTCACCTTCTGCGATGGCTTTTTCTACGTTGCCGCGATCCAGATAAATACGTTGCTTTTGAAGAGATGAAACCTCATCAATACCCATTACGATTTCGGCTCTGTCATACACTTTCAACGCTTCATCTTCCTTTTTGTCATAGAGATAAAGAGCCGCAAGTTCATATAAATAGTCTTCCGTGCCCTTAACTTCCTTGAGCATGGTTTCGAGCGCGTTGGTAGCTTTACCAAATTCACCGATGCTCGCATAAATGTTGGATGCCAGCAAATAGAAATATTTGTTCTTCTTCTCGTATTTGAGTGCAATTTCAATGTTTTGCGATGCAATGATCAGATCTTCTTCTTTGGTTCCTTTTGCAAGAATCTCGGCAATTTTATAATGAACCGTTGCATTTGTTGGGTTCAAATCAGCCACACGTTGAAAATATACTAACGCTTTTGCGTAGTCTTCAAGGATAAAATATTTCTGAGCTTCCGTAAAGAAAAATTCTGCTTCGCGCAATCGTGCTTCGACAGAACGTGCCTCGGGTGGTGCCTTTTTTTTCTGTGCAAACAGAGATTTATTTGACACCAGGGTTAAAAGCACAAGGAATAATATGAAAGAGATTCTTTTTATCAACGGCTAAGGGATCAAATCGTACTATAATCTCCGAGATCTAATTCGGCAGAATTTCCCTCAAAATTAACGAAATTTCCCAACAGGCTATTGTCTAAAATTCCCTTCCTGACTTGACTGTGCTTTTGAATGATCGAGTTCGATATTCTTGAATCAACCACAGTGGTTCCTTCACTAATAGACACGTATGGGCCTATTATTGAGTTTTCGATTACTACGTGATCTCCAATAAAAACCGGGGGGATCAAAATACTGTTTATGATTTTCGCTTTTTCAGAAACTAATTTTTGGTCTTTGATAATCTCGAGATAGCGCTGGTTGGTTTGTACCATGTTGTCTTTGTTCCCGCAATCGAGCCATTCTTCCACTTCGCCTGGCACGAAAATAGCGCCCTTCTTTTTCATGTTTTCCAGTGCGGTGGTAAACTGAAACTCACCTTTTTCTTTTATGTCATGGTCGATCAGATGTTGCATTTCATCTCTCAGGATTTCTCCATTTTTAAAGAAATAAATTCCGATGATGGCAAGGTCAGAAACAAACGTAGAGGGTTTTTCGATCAACTCGGTGATTTCACCGATATCGTTTAGTTTCACTACACCAAACTGTGACGGGTTACTAACTTTTTGCACCCAAATGGTGCCATCGAGGGTAGTGTTGAGACTGAAGTCGGCTTTGAAGAGAGTATCAGCAAAGGCTACTATTACTTTACCGTTAAATAATTCTTTGGCAAAGAGAAGCGCGTGCGAAATTCCAAGGGCCTGATCCTGATAATAAATCCTTCCTTCGGCACCTACTGCCCTGGCAACCAATTTCAAATCCTCCTCAACCTGTTTACCAAAAGAAGGATTAACGATGAATCCTATGTAGTTAATTTTTTCGGGGCAAACGCGGGCAATGTCTTCAACTAAGCGGTGTACAATGGGCTTGCCGGCAATTGGAAGTAGTGGTTTTGCCGTGGTAAGTGTATGCGGTCGCAGCCGTTTGCCTAAGCCAGCCATTGGAATGATAATGTTCATACAGGTAGAATTTTATTGGAGTAAAGCTACTAAAATCTTTATGCGACTGACTGCATCAGGTTCTTTCTTTCGATCAGAAAAACTACACCGCAAAAAAGAATGATCACCACGGAGTGAAACCCCACATTCGCCCACAGGCTGGCAAAGCTGATGCTGGAGACTGCGAGAATAATGCTGTAGGTACAAATAATGTATGCCAGGTCTTTTACGATGTCATAAGGTATAGGATAGTACCGTTGACCAATCAGGTAGCAAGCGACTGCCATGGTAAAGTAGCACAACAGGGCAGCAACGCTGCTTCCCATATAACCGGCTATGGGAATTAGAACAAAATTACCCGCTACGGTAATCAGTGCACCCAGTAATGTGATCAGGGTTCCATAATATGTTTTGTTCGTAATCTTGAACCAAACGCTCATATTATAATAAACACCTAGAAACAGATAAGCCAATAACAACACAGGTACTATGCTGAGCCCCACCCAGTACTCCTCTCCAATAAAGAACAACTTAATGAAATCAATATTGATGCTGATGCCCAATAAGACCACGCAGCAAACAATCACAAAATAATGATTGACTTTCGCGAAAAGAGCGGGAGAGTTTTTGTCGGAAGCATTGGAGAAAAAGAAAGGTTCTGCCGCATAGCGAAATGCCTGAATACCGAGGTTCATGAATACGGCAAATTTGTAACACGCACCAAAAATTCCCCCGGCTTCCTCACGCGTAGTGTTGGCATAAAAGTTTTCAGGTAGCCACCAGTCCAGCATACTTCTGGAAAACATTTCATTAATCATACCGGCCACACCAGTAATCATGACCGGGTAGGCATATCGAAGCATCTGTGGCGATATGGTTTTATCCCAGGTAGGCCGCCAGCTAAAAATTGTTTTAAGGAAGAAGAGAATGAAGAACGAGTTGGCAATCAGATTGGCGAGGAACACGTAGCCGATGCCTACGACCGGATCAAAGTTTATTTTCAGAAAGTAGAAGTTCAGCCCGATCAGCACGGCCACATTAAAAATTTTGGCAACAGCAAAAAGCAGTGCCTTTTTCTCAAGCCGAAGCCTCGCAAATGGAATTGCAACCAGCGCATCCACAAACATGGTGAGGGTGAGCCAAATGATAAACTCCGGATGTGATCCAATATTTAGTGCGTTCGCGATGGGCGAGGAGAATGAAATAAAAATGACGGATAAAAAAATGCTGATTAAAACCACGCTGGTTTGGCTCAGGTTAAAAATCCTTTGCTGGTTTGCTTCGGGCTTTGTCGCGAAGCGAAAGAAAGCCGTCTCCACGCCAAACATGTAAACGATGTTGATCACACCCACAAATGCGTATAGCTTGGTGATTTCACCATACTCGGATTTGCTAAACATGTTGATGGTATGAAGGGGCACCAACATGAAATTCAGTACCCGGGGTAAAATGCTACCCAGTCCGTAAAGGGCGGTTTCGCCTGCCAGACGTTTGAGTTTGCTCACCGGCTTCTCAGATAAGATTTAGAAAGATCAAAGCTGCAACTTAAGAAGCTTTCTGGAAAATGCTCAAATTCAAAATTTAATAAACAGGATTTGCCCGGAACGAAAAGTGGATTTTAAGTTATAAAAATTAGTTACTTTCGCGCTTTATATTGAATGAAGACTGCATGCGAACCGGGTTACCCCAATTTTTATGAAAAAACGACTTCTTTTTAGTGTTGTCATTATTTTTTGTGGAGGGTTTCTGTCAAACCTGTTCGCCCAAAAAACATGTACCTCAAATCCAACAACGATCGCTTCTGATATAAATTTTGGAAGCATTACTTGGACCGCCTCAGGAGGTGCAACGGTCACAGAATGTAATAATATGGCAGATGGACTTATCACGTTTACTGGTAACGTAGTCGTGGATTTGGCAAACAACAGAACAATTACAATTAGTAATAATGTTACCATTACAGGTAATTTTCCAATTTCTGGGGGTCCTGGTTCTCAGCTTAGCATTACAGGAAACAGCACTTTAAGTGTAAGCGGAAACTTGGGAGATGCAGCTAATAATGGTGTTCAATATAATGTTGCAGCAGCAGGGGATAAGATCACTGTAGGCGGTACATTGTATGGAAAAAACAACAATGCTTTTATTGGGTCAGGATCAATTAGTGGCGGTACCCTGGATGTGAAGAATGGATCAACCTGTGGTACGCCATGTCCGGTGTCTGGTGGATTTTCAAATTGTACTTCTGGTGACGGATTTTGCGCTACTTATGGGGTACTTCCGATTGAACTGCTGTTCTTTAATGGCTCTAAGGGATTAAATAAAATATCACTTTTCTGGGCAACGGCCTCTGAACTAAACTTTGATTATTTTGATGTTGAAAAGTCTGCTGACGGCTCAAATTTTTACAGTATTTCTAAAGTAGTTGGTCATGGAACCACTAGCACTCGTCAGGATTATTCTTTTTCTGATGAAAAACCCCTGAATGGAAAAAACTATTATCGTTTAAAGTCGGTTGACTTTGATGGGTATACCGAGTATTTCAAAGTAATCATGGTTGATTTTGATGGTAAAAAGAGTTTCTCTGTTTATCCAAATCCTTCCAATGGCATTGAATTGCAGATCGAAACGAATTTTATGCCCAGTCAAAATGCCTTTGCCACGATCTATAACACAACCGGTACGGAAATAGCCCGCTTCAAAGTGTATGACCATTTAGCAACCCTAAAGATGCCGGTAAAACTTGAGTCAGGGTTGTATTATGTGAAATTCATTTCCACCGATTTTACTTCAGTTTCACGAGTTTTGGTTAAATAATGGCGGAAACTTAAACCTAAAGAGGCATTTTCATTCAAAGACCGATTTGTCTTGCTTATAGATTACTTTTCTTTGTTCGGTGTATGGTAGAAAATTCAATGATTAAGTTCTTCCTTATTACTTCGCTTTGATCTATATTAGGATCATCAAGGCCGAAGTTTATGAGAAATTTTTTTGCATTTGCAATGTTTTTTGTTTTGGCAGGGACATTAGCCTATTCACAAACCTGTACGATTTCTGGTGCAGGTACGATTGTCTGGAATCCGCTAACAACCCCAACGTGTCAGGAGGGTGGAGTCACCACAGCAACTGCTACCACATTGATTATTCCTGTCGGTGTAATTTTGGATTTTGATGATAGTGGTGATACCTGGACGGGTACTAGATTTGATATTTTTGGAGAGCTATTAATAACAGCAGATGTTACGATAAATTCAAGTATTGTTGTAAAAAGCGGTGGGTTAGTAACACTTAGCAAAAAGCTAAGTCTTGGCACATCACCATCTGATCCTACAGGATGTAATTATGTAGTGAGTATTAATACTGGTGGCTTGGTAGATGTGGGAAATACTGGAACGGATCGATTATACATTTGTGGATCTTTTATAATGAAGGGAAATGGTGCCTGTGAAAATTGTGGAGGCACGAATTCTGGTACTTGTGCTTATACTGGTATTCCTTATTGTGAACCAGCAGGAGGGTTTGCTGGACCTTTGGGATATAGTAAAGATGGATATGATGCTTCACTTCCAATTAAGCTATTATCCTTTACAGCATACAAAAACCTGAAGAAAATATCACTTTCATGGTCGACTTCATCTGAAATAAACTTTGACTTTTTCGAAATTGACAAATCTACTGACGGGAAAGCTTTTCATAGTATTGCCAAGGTAAAAGGCCATGGCACCACCAATGAGCTTAATGAATACTCTTTAGATGATGAAAAGCCCTACATCGGTAAAAACTACTACCGCCTGAAGTCAGTGGATTTTGATGGATTCACCGAGTATTTCAAAGTAGTGTTGGTTGATTTTGACGGGAAAAAGAATTTTTCAATTTATCCAAATCCATCCGATGGCGTAACATTTACAACAGAGACTAACTTCACCCCGAAAAGCCGGGCGTTTGTTGCTGTTTATAGTGCGATAGGTTCAGAGATTGCTCGTTATGAAGTTTCAGGTGACGTTTCGACACTCACATTGCCTGTGAAACTGGAGTCGGGCGTATACTTCGCGAAGTATATCTCTGTTGATTTTACCTCCTCCACTCAGGTATTGGTAAAGTAATTGAGAAGATCGGTTTTAGAATTCAATCAAAATCTGTCCTTTCTCCACATTATCTCCCTTCTTCACTTTCAGATTTTTGATTACGCCATCACCAGGAGACTTTAATATATTCTCCATCTTCATGGCCTCAAGAATAAGAAGCGGATCACCTTGCTTCACCATGTCTCCGGTCTTTATTTTTAAATCGATAATCAAACCAGGCATGGGCGCTTTGATGGAATTCACCTTGAGCACAGCGGCTTTATTCATGCCCATTTTTTCAAGAAGCAAATCGAACTTGTCTTTTAATTCAACAGAATAATTACGTCCGTTAATTTTGATGGTAATTGTTTTAGAGGCGATGTCTGTCTTAACAATCTCTGCGCGATAACCTTTGTTTTGATAGAGTATATGAAAGTAACCGTCACTTACTTTATTAATATCCCATTGAAAATCGGTTCCGTTCACGGCAATAGATTGATCATTTTGATCAACCTCGTAGGTTTTATTGTTAATAAGGGCTTTGAACATGTGGTAAAAATAAAAATTTGAAATTTGATTCCGGATACTTGATGATTTATTCTTTCAAGACTCCCATTCCGGCAATAAGTTGGAAATGAGAAAATATTACGCGTACCTTTGTCTTGTTAAGAGCAATCGTAGCAAGGGGTGCCTAAAAAACAAGGGCTGAGATCATACCCATAGAACCTGATGCCGGTAATGCGGACGAAGGGAGGCAGAGTAAACGCGTAAGTAAGGTACATTCCCCGATGTGCCTGCGGGTTTAAACGAAAAAAAACATGTTAAAAATTTGTATGGTAACAGCCCTGATGGTCTGTTCGTTTGTTGGGCAAGCCCAGCATGTCATTCGCGGGTACGTGAAAGACAGTAAGTCACAAGAGCCGTTGGCTGGCGCCACAGTTGAGTTGAAAGAAATCAACCGGTATGCAATCACCAATGAGCGTGGTGATTTTGAAATTCAAAAATTGCAATCAGGAAAGTATCAGGCTGAAGTTCGTTTTCTGGGTTATAAAACTTTTGAAATTCAGTTTTCTGTTCCGGTTGAAGCGCCCTTGAATATTTCTTTGGAAGAGGATGTAGTAATAACTGACCAGGTGATCGTGCTGGCCACACGGGTAAATGAAAAAACACCCACCACGTATACCACGATCAACAAAGTGACTCTTCAAAAACAAAATTTCGGACAGGACCTACCTTTTACGCTTAACTGGACACCGTCCTTAGTGACAACCTCTGATGCCGGAGCAGGAGTTGGTTACACAGGGTTGCGAATCCGGGGCAGCGATGCCACCCGGATCAATGTAACTATCAATGGTATTCCAGTTAACGACAGTGAAAGTCAGGGTGTCTTTTGGGTGAATACTCCCGACCTGGCCACATCAACGCAAAGCGTACAGGTGCAACGCGGTGTGGGCACTTCAACCAATGGAGCCGGAGCGTTTGGTGCCAGTGTTAATCTTCAAACCAACACCAGAAACGATCAGGCCTATGCCGATGTGATAAACTCTTTTGGTTCGTTTAATACCCGCAGACATACGGTGGCATTTGGTACCGGACTGATCAATCAAAAGTTTGTTTTTGATGGAAGAATGTCTCAGATCGCGTCTGACGGTTACATCGATCGGGCAAGTTCTGCTTTGAAGTCCTATTATTTGGCGGGGGGATATTATGGTAAGAAAACCATGATCAAAGCCATTGTATTTGGAGGCAAGGAGGTTACCTATCAAAGTTGGTATGGTGTGCCCGAGTCGCGATTAAATAATGATGAAGCGGCCATGCTGGAAACGGCCGTGGCAGAAGGCTGGAATCAGCAACAAACCGATAATTTACTTTCATCAGGGCGCACGTTTAATATTTACACTTATGAAAACCAGGTTGATAATTACACCCAGGATCACTATCAGTTGCATATATCCCATCGGTTTTCAGAAGCGCTCACTGCCAATGTAGCAGCGCATTACACGTATGGTCGCGGTTTTTATGAGGAGTTTAAATATGATGATGACTTTGACAACTATGGGCTTGATGATGTAACGATTGGCAATGAAACAATATCATCAACGGATCTTGTTCGAAGAAGGTGGCTTGATAATGATTTTTACGGAATCACCTATTCCATTAATTATGAAAAAGGAAAACTCAATTCCATTCTGGGCGGGGCGTTGAATCACTATGATGGCGATCACTTTGGTGAAATTATATGGGCTCAGATTTCTGCCGTACCTAAAGATTATCAGTACTATTCCAACAATGGAAAGAAGAATGATTTCACCATCTACTGGAAGAATAACTATCAGCTCACAAAGAAAATCAACGGTTTCCTGGATTTACAATACCGAAGAGTGGACTACACAGCCTCCGGGAAGGAAAATAAACAATTTGATTTTAATATCGATCAGCAATTCAATTTCTTCAACCCCAAGCTTGGACTCATCTATGAAATATCCAGCAAGCAGCAGTGGTATGCTTCCTACAGCATTGGTAATCGCGAACCAGTAAGAGATGATTTCATTAATGCAATTGCCGGCACTGTGCCGAAGCATGAAACGTTACGAAATGTGGAAGCAGGGTGGCGCCTCCGTACTCATAACATCACGTTTACTGCCAATTATTACCTTATGGATTATAAGAATCAATTGGTTCCTACAGGTGAGGTAAATGATGTTGGCGCGCTTATTCGCACCAATGTAGACGAGAGCTATCGCACGGGAATTGAGTTGGAAGGTTCAGTGAGATTAAGTACTAAATTTTTATGGAATGCGAACGTTGCGCTGAGTCAAAATAAAATCACAAATTTCAATGAAGTGCTCTATGATTATGGTGTTAACTTTGATGAGTACAATGAAGTGGTTACCAGCTACAGCAATACAGATATTGCTTTGTCACCAAATCTGATTGCCGGATCGGCATTCACCTTTTCCCCTTTGAAAAGTTTTGAGTTTTGCCTTCTTACTAAGTATGTGGGCAGGCAATATCTTGATAACACCAGTAATGAAAGCAGAAAAATTGATGCCTATCTGGTTAATGATTTGAGAGTATCGTATAGTTTTAAACCATCTTTTATGAGGGAAGTTTCTTTTAGCCTGCTGGCAAATAATATTTTCAATACTCAGTATTCTTCCAATGGCTATACGTATGGCTATCTGGGTGGTGCTACCGAGTACAGACAGAACTATTACTTTCCTCAGGCGGGCAGGAATTACCTGGCAATGTTGGCGTTGAGATTTTGATGAGGAGACCGGGTAACCGCATTGTAAAATCCTTGATCCGGTATCCGGAATCCGATTACCTTTGTGCCGCTATGCCCCAAGAAAGTCATCCAACATTTACGTTGAAAGCTATTCTTCGTCTTACACGGTTTTGGAACCTGTTGGTCATTGGCATGGCCCAGTATTTTGCAGCTATCTTTTTGATTGACACGCATCTTTTGCTTGATTGGAAGTTGTTTGTTCTTGCCTCGTCCACGGCAATCATTGCTGGCGCAGGGTATATTATTAATGACTATTATGACATCAAAATTGACCTGATTAATAAGCCTGAGCGGGTAGTAATCGGGAAGAATATTGCCCGCAGATATGCGTTGTTGTTTCACAGCGTGCTTTCGTTCTCTGGTGTAGCATTTGGCTTTTTGCTGGGATGGAAATTGGGATTAATTCACATCTTTTCTTCTTTTATTTTATGGTGGTACTCAAACAGCCTCAAGCGGCAGCCCTTAGTAGGAAATTTAATGATTGCGTTGCTTACGGGCTTGTCGATTACGCTTATAAACATTGTGTATGATCTCTCTAATTCTTTTGTGATTATCTATTCACTCTTTGCCTTTTTTATAACCCTGGTTCGCGAAATTGTCAAGGACATGGAAGACCTTAAAGGAGATAACACCTTTGGATGTAAGACGCTCCCCATCATATGGGGGATTCGCAAGACCAAAGTGTTGATATATTTTTTATTGGCTTTATTTTCACTCCTGGTAATTCTGCTTAACGCGGTATACACGCAAATGCCATTTTCTTACTTCCTTGTTTTTCTGTTTGCTCCATTGGGTTTATTTCTATTTGGACTTATGCAAGCCGATACAAAGCGGGATTTTTACACACTCAGCCAATGGTGTAAATTGATCATGGTATTGGGCATTATCAGTATGGTATTTGTGAATTGATTTTATTTTTGTGATGTTAAAACCGGCACGACTAGCAATTTTTATTTCAGGCAGTGGCTCTAATGCCGAGGAAATTTTTTTACACTTCCGGAATCATCCTTCGATAAAAGTAGAAATGGTATTGAGTAATAACCCGGATGCCTATGGTTTGGAACGCTCCAGTAAGTTCTCTGTTCCGTCAAGAGTTTTTACGCGTGACCAATTCCGCGAAAGCGTTGAAGTATTGCAGTGGTTGCAAGATGCAGGAATCACACATATTGTGCTGGCTGGATTTCTTTGGTTGGTGCCTTTATATCTGATCAAAGCGTTTCGGCATCGGATCATCAACATTCATCCGGCCTTGTTGCCCAGGTTTGGCGGCAAGGGCATGTATGGAATGAAAGTACATGAGGCGGTGAAAGCTTCAGCCGATGCACAAAGTGGAATTACAATTCATGAGGTAGATGAAAAATATGATGAGGGCAGAACCTTATTTCAGGCCTTCTGTGAAATTGATCCGATGGATACGCCTAAAGAGATCGCTGAAAAAGTTCAGCGCCTTGAGCATCTCCATTACCCTCGAGTGATCGAACAATGGGTTACCGGATAACTACTTTTTGGTGATCGTAAATTGTTCCAGGTCAGTCGACTTTAGGAAATCGTCAAACACATTTTGAGCAAGGGCATCAGGAACGGGCCGCTAACGTTCCATCCTCTTTAAGAAAATGGTGGCGCACGCTCCATCGCGAAAAATCATATGGGAGTGAGAATTTATGCAATTGAATTCTTAGAATTAGATTCCAATCTTCTCTCTCTTCGACCAGATTTCATCAATCGGGTCGCCTTTGCTGCTCTTACCACGATGACGCCAGTCACCATCTACCAACGAGAAATCAAATTCCAGATTTGCTCCTACACGACTGTTGTCTCTTGAAAAGAATTCGATGCTCTCGATATACTTACCATCGGTGGTAGTGTAAGTGCCACCACCAGTTCCAAAGAATTCTTTTGTTTCATTGTTGTAAGCAATCCATTGAAAGCGTGTACCCGAAAGTATCTTCATGGTTTTGCGTGCTCCGGGTGTTCTCTTTTCAATGCCCTTCTCAGTCATGCGACCGGTAATCAGCCACGCGCCAGAAAGTTCACCGGGTTTGCCCGCATCAATGCGCATAAACTCCTGACTGACATTGCCAGCCTTAAAAGTCAGTTTAGCTTTTTGAATTTTTATTTCAGCACTTTGCTCAACACCAATCAATTCAGGTTTCATTGTATTGAATTCCTGCATCTCAATGAATTGATTTTTCTCAACACGCCACAGGCCACCGTAAGTACCAGTGTAGATTTTCTCTTTTGTGTTATAAACGGCCACAGAAAAGAATTTTCCGGCAACAATCATGGTGGAACGATTTTCATCTGATCCACTTTGCCATGCTCCGGTTAGGTCGGTTTGAGCGGATAGCGATAAGCTACTCACAAAAACAAAGAGTGAAATGATATTTTTCATGTGTTTATTGTTTGAATAATTAATTAAGGAGTGTTCACCTCATGAAACTCGTCTCCAGAATTATCTGTCCAACTCATCGGATAATTTTGATCAAGGAACAGCAGAGAGTCTTCTGTTAGATAAAGCGGTTTGAAGGTATCGATCATCACGGCCAGCTCGTGTGTTTCTTTGGCTCCGATACTTTTTTCTACCGTGCCGGGATGTGGCCCGTGGGGTAATCCACCGGGATGCAAGGTGAACGAACCACGCTCTATTCCTCTGCGGCTCATAAAATTTCCCTCAGCATAGTACAGCACTTCATCACTATCGATGTTGCTGTGATTATAGGGTGCCGGTATCGCCTGCGGATGGTAATCAAACAAGCGTGGCACAAATGAACAAATCACAAAATTGCGAGCTTGAAAAGTCTGGTGTGCGGGGGGTGGTTGATGAATGCGACCCGTGATCGGCTCGAAGTCGTGAATGGAAAATGCATAGGGCCACAGAAATCCATCCCATCCTACCAAATCAAGTGGACTGTAATCATAGACATACTGATGAAGGTATCCTTGCTTTTTAATCTTCATCAGAAATTCCCCTTTGCTCGTATCGGTGATCAATTCATGCGGAGGACGAATATCGCGTTCGCAATACGGAGAATGCTCGCCAAGTTGTCCGAGGTCATTGCGATAGCGCTTCACGGTCTCAACGGGTGAGGCGGCTTCAATGATCAGTAAGCGAAGTGGACCTTCTTCAAATTCCAGTTTATAAATTACGGTGCGTGGAATAACCACATAATCCCCTTGGTGGATGTCAAGTTTTCCAAACTGAGAGAACAATACGCCATTGCCATCGTGCACATAGATCACTTCATCCCCCTCCGCGTTTTTGTAGAAGTAATCCATTTTGCGTTTTACGGGTGAACAAATTGATATAGAACAATCACTGTTGGCTAGCAGCACTTTGCGTGCGGCCAGGTAGTCATCCCCGGTAGTTGTTACCTTAGAAGTATTAAGGTGGGTTTGCCGAAGGGCATAATCCTGAATGAGCTTGGGGCCGTACTTTACCGGATCTTTAAGTGCCTTGATCCGGGTGGGTGGGTTGATATGATAGAGGTTAGAATAAATTCCTGAAAATCCTTCAGAGCTCACCAGTTCTTCTTTATACAAACTGCCATCGGGCTGTCTGAATTGTGTGTGGCGCTTGTGCGGAATATTTCCAAGGCGATGGTAATACATAGTGAAAGTATTTACTGAGAAATGATTCTGTGAAGGTACAAAAAAAGACCTCATCTCCCGGTGTCTAAAACAAGAGAGATGAGGTTGTGGAAAGGTTCCTTTACATCTTGCTCCTGTTCAGCTCGGGAATGCGATCGAATAGTTTGATGGCTTGCTGAAGTACTTCGTTGGTTTCGTTGAAGATCGGATAGAAGGCTTCGTTGTTCCAAACATTACGGGCTACTTCAGCTTTGATATAGATTTCAAACAATCTTTTATTTTTCAAGAGGTCTTTAGAGTTGGGCTCAATTTTATTTTTACGTCCCATTTCTATAATCTCATTGATCATGGACTGGGAGATTTCAAAATTCTGAAGATAGTCTGGATAACCTTTTTCTTTTAGTGTGCTCTTGTTTTCATTGGCATAATCAAAGGCATATTCACGCAAAATGTTTGCGTTAAAAAGTTGATTAAAATATCGGCTGTTGCTGGCCGTATCCAGGGAAACAAAGTAATCAGGCATGATACCGCCCCCCCCATATACAGAACGGCCACTCGTTGTCTCGAATTTCAGAGAATCGTTAAACTGAATGCTGTCGGCAGAAAAGAACTCACCTTTCTTATAGCGTTGCATCAGGTCTTTATCATACTCATCCAGGTTGTCGTAGGGCTTTTGAATGGAGCGCCCGCTGGGGGTATAATAACGGGAGATGGTTAACCGAACTTCTGAACCATCGTTCAAATCAAAAGGGCGTTGTACTAAACCTTTGCCGTATGACCTGCGGCCAACGATTAGTGCGCGATCATTATCCTGCAGAGCTCCAGCTACAATTTCAGAAGCCGAGGCGCTGCCTTCATTTACCAATACAATCAGATCACCACGTTCAAAGTCTCCCCGTTCGGTGGCAAAGGCATTTTCATTATACCTTTCTTCCTGTCCTTTCGTGAAAACAATTTTCTCACCCGTGGCCAGAAACTCATCAGCGATGTTGATTGCCTGATCCATATAGCCGCCCGGGTTTCCCTGCAAGTCGAGAATCAATTTTTTCATTCCTTCTTTCTGAAGTTTACTCATCGCATCTTTTACTTCCGAGAAGGTGGTTTGGGCAAAGCGGCTTACTTTGATGTATCCGATTTCGTTGTTGAGCATGTACGAGGCGTCTACAGAAAACTGCGGTATTTTGTCGCGCACGATAGTAAACACAATGGGCTTGCTTACATTTTTTCTCAGTACTTCAATTTTAACTTCGGTGCCTTTGGGTCCTTTCAAATGAGTTTGCACATCGCGGTTGGAGAGGCCAATGCCAGCAATATTTTTATCATTTACTTTGATAATCTTGTCGCCCGACCGTAAGCCCACGCTTTCGGAGGGCCCGCCACTGAGAGCAGACACGACTACCAGGGTGTCATGAAAAATATTGAATTCAATCCCGATGCCCTCAAAATTTCCCCGGAGATCTTCGTTTGCCTCCACGATGTCTTTGGCTGATATGTAAGAGGAGTGAGGGTCTAGTTTTCCAAGCATGTGCTCGATTGCATCCTCGACCAGAACTTCCGTATTGGCTGTATCCACGTATTCATTCTTAATCAGGCTCAGTACTTCTCTCATTTTCTGCACCTCTTCTCCTACATCACCAGAACCACTTTTGTTGGTCAGGCTGGCCCCTATCAAAACTCCTGCGGCAAGGCCAATGAACAAAATAAGCGGTAAACTGATCTGATAATTTGAGTTCTTCTGCTCCTCCATAGTTTATCTTTGCGGTAGATTAGTTGATCTAACGAAGCAGCAAATTAATTGTTGGGGTTAGATTTTCGATAGCAAGGGTTTACTATATTTACTTCAGATGGAAAAAGAAACCTTGAGATACAGGCGAATTGCGGAGTTGGTGGATCAGGATAACCTGCGTGCTCACGTATTGTATTACTTCGGAATTAAGTTTTTCGAATTTCCAGAACACACATTGGAGCAGGTTTGCCACGAAAAGGGCTTATTAGTGGATGCGGTCATAAAGGAGCTTGAATCTCCAGGGGAAAATTTCAAAGGTGTTGACCTTCCGCTAATAAATTATCCGGTAGACCTGATCATGGAATATCTGAAACACGCTCACTTTCTTTTCGTAAAGCATAAACTGCCCTACATTGGCAGATTAGTGGAAAGCTTTAAAGCCAACCATAAGGAATACGATGCTGTTGAGAAGGACCTGAAGACGCTTTTTCCTTTGTTTTTGGAGGACTTCATACATCACATTTATGAAGAAGAAGACACCTTGTTTAAATACATTAAGTTGCTTGGAAGGGCCGCGAAGGGTAACTATAATCCTTCGCAACTCTATAACATGATAGAGAAACACTCATTGCAAAAATGTGCTATGGAGCATGAGGCCCATGACGATGAAATGCGGGGCATACGAAAAATTACAAAGGATTATCAACTTTTTCCAACCGCGCCCTTGCATGTAAAGGTGATTTACTCTGAACTCATAGCTTTTGAAAAAGCACTACAGGAGCATGCCCGCATTGAGAATGAAATATTATTCCCTAAGGCGATGGCCTTGGAAAGCGAAGTGAAGAAGAAGTTCTTCGAAATAGCTCGCTTTAACTGATCAATTCAGTTCAATCACAAATTTCTAATGGGCAGAATTCTGGCAATTGATTTTGGAATGAAACGCACAGGCCTTGCAGTAACGGACCCGTTGAGGATCATTGCCACCGCGTTGGATATGGTAGAAACGTCAAAGCTAATGGATTACCTCAAAAAGTATTTTCAAAGTCAGGAGGTCGAAAAAGTAATCATTGGCTTGCCGAAGCGGCTTAACAACACAGACTCTGAGATTGCACCTGAAGTGCGCAAATTCATTGAGAAATTTAAAAGTGCCTTCCCTGACAAAACGATTCAAACAGTTGATGAACGCTTCACCAGCTCGATGGCTCAACAGGCCATGATTGCAGGAGGTATGAAGAAAAAAGACCGCCAGGTGAAGGGCAACGTTGATAAAATAAGCGCGGTACTGATTCTGCAATCTTACATGCAGGGATTTTAATCATTTGAACTTTTCTTCCCGCCAAAACTTTATTGGAGTTGGCTAGCGCTTAAAAATCGGCCAAATATTGATTAATTTTGCATTTCGATTCAATAGAAAAGATCATGATTTATCCTATTGTAGTGTATGGTGATGCCGTGTTGCGAAAACGAGCAACAGATATCAAAGAGGGAGCGGATTTGAAGCAATTGATCATGGATATGTATGAAACCATGTATGCGGCACACGGCATCGGTTTAGCAGCCCCGCAAATCGGCAAAAGCGTTCGCCTTTTTGTGGTGGATGGCACAATGTTGGATGAGGAGCCAACGCTCAAGGATTTTAAGCAGCCATTTATTAACCCGGTAATAGTAAAAGAAACAGGTACCGAGTGGGAATTTGAGGAAGGGTGCCTGAGTATACCCAACATTCGCGAAGACGTTTCGCGTAAGGAAAAAATAAAAGTGAAATATTTTGATGAAAACTGGCAGCCTAAAGAAGAGGAATTCAATGGTATGAAAGCGCGTATCATTCAACATGAATACGATCACATTGAAGGCAAGTTGTTTATCGATTATCTCACTCCTCTAAAAAAGAGAATGCTGAAAGGTAAACTTGCCAACATCAGTAAGGGTGAGGTGGAAACCGAGTATAGAATTCTGGCACCTTTGAGAAAGTAATATCGATTATAAACTTAATGATAAAGGATATGAAGAGTTTGACGTATAAAATCTTATTGACCAAGGAACCAGAGGGAGCCTATACTGCAACGGTGCCTGCCCTTCCCGGATGTATTACCTATGGAAATAATATTGACCATGCTATTTCAATGGCAAAAGAAGCCATTGAACTTTACATTGAACATCTCCGCGAAAAAGGTGAGCCGATACCAGACGATAGTGAAACGCTGGAATACTCCTTAAATCTCACAACAGCTTGAGTTACTCGGCAAAAGATTTAATAGCCATCCTTTCAAGAAATGGATTTGAGTTCAAACGCTCAAAAGGAAGTCATCACATTTATGAAAACCCAGTCACCAAGAAGATAACAGTGGTTCCCGTACACGGAAACAAAGATTTGCCGAATGGAACCTACTATGGAATGTTGAAGCAAGCCGGTTTGGATAAGAGTCAATTTTAATAATGAACGTAACTTCACGCCTCCCCGAAGTAGGAACTTCAATCTTCACAGTCATGTCACGCATGGCGCTGGAACAGGGTGCTCTCAATCTGTCACAAGGATTTCCAGACTTTCCGGTATCGAAGGAGTTAATCGAACTCATTTATAAAAATATGAAAGCGGGGCACAATCAATATGCGCCTATGCCCGGTGCGCCTGCACTTCGAAAAGCTATTTCAGAGGTTGTTGTGAAAACGTATAGCCGCCCAACGGATTTTGAAACCGAGATCACTGTTACGGCCGGTGGCACCGAAGCACTTTTCTCCACCATATCAGCTTTGGTTAGAGAAGGGGATGAAGTAATTGTATTTGATCCGGCCTATGATTCCTATGATCCTGCCATACGGTTGAACGGTGGCGAACCGATACATATCAAGTTAAGTCCACCCCATTTTTCAATTGACTGGCAGGAAGTGCGGGCGAAAATTACTCCTCGCACCAAAATGATCATGATCAACACTCCGCATAATCCTACCGGTGCGGTGCTGGAAGAAACTGATTTGAAAGCCTTGGAAAAACTAGCGCTTGAGTTTGGATTGATTGTACTTAGCGATGAAGTGTATGAGCGTATCATCTTTGATCGAAAAGAACATCAGAGCGTGCTTAAGTATCCTGCGCTTTCCTCTCAAAGTGTGGCCGTGTTTTCGTTTGGAAAAACATTTCATGCTACGGGTTGGAAGGTAGGATATACCGTTGCTCCTGAAATGCTCACCAAAGAAATCAGGAAAGCTCATCAGTTTATCACGTTTAGTGTAAACACACCCGTGCAACTGGCATTGGCAGAGTACCTTCAAAATGCAGATAATTATCTTCATCTGGGTGCATTTTACCAGCAGAAGCGAGATTTTTTCCTTGACCAGATAAAGGGGTCTTCTCTAAAAGCGCTGCCATGTTACGGAAGTTATTTTCAGCTTTTGTCGTATGATGCTGTATCGGAGTTGAAGGAAGCGGAAATGGCCGAATGGATGACGAGGGAGAAAAAATTGGCCCCCATACCGGTGTCCGCATTTTATAGGGATAAAGCAGATCACAAACTGCTGCGGTTTTGCTTTGCCAAAGGGGAAGAAACCCTTGAAAAGGCAGGTGCAATTCTGCGAAAACTTTAAGGGTTTTATTTCCAGGGGAGAGTCAATATTTGAGTTGGTATTGCTTTCTTTGCAATCCGTTTTAGGGTCACTATGCAGGATTTAAAAATCACCATTATTCAAGCAGATATTCATTGGGAGGATACAACAGCCAATTTGGCCATGTTTGAAGAAAAAATATGGCAGATTGGTGAGTCAACAGATGTAATCGTATTGCCCGAAATGTTTACCACCGGGTTCACCATGAATGCTTCTAAACTGGCTGAGCATATGAATATGCGCACTTTTAAGTGGATGAAGCAGATGGCGGACCAAACCGGAGCATTGATTTTAGGAAGTTTTATCTCTACTGTTCATGATCGGTTTTACAACCGATTGTTGTGGATGGAGCCGGGAGGCAATTTCAAAACGTACGACAAGCGTCACCTTTTCCGCATGGCGCAAGAAAACCAGGTGTACACTCCCGGAGAAAGTCTTTTGATTGGTCATTGGAAGGGATGGAGGATTTGTCCTTTGGTGTGCTACGACTTGCGTTTTCCGGTGTGGAGCCGCAACCGATGGAATCCTTCTTTGAAGAAACCTTCTTATGATGTGCTTGTATATGTGGCCAATTGGCCAATGGTTAGATCAGCAGCATGGGAAACTTTATTGAAAGCAAGAGCCATCGAAAATCTCAGTTATACCGTTGGGGTGAACCGGGTAGGCCTGGATGGAAATGGAATAGAATATAACGGACATTCAGCGTTTATTGGCCCCAAAGGAGATTCATTCTTCTCTGTGGAAGGCGTGGAGGCAATAAAAACCTTGTCTTTAAACGCCCATGCACTTCAATCCTATCGCGATAAGTTTCCTGCCTTTTTGGATGCTGATGATTTCACTATTGAAGCGGAGGCGTATGAAGAGCGCGATCATATTCAGGGTTTAAGCTAAAGCGAATTCTTTAATCCACTCTTTTATTTTTTTCGGATCATCTTCCTTCTTAAACCGCTCGCTAAGCGTTCGCAATAATTTTTCTGCTTGTTCATGATTTCCTGAAAGGACGATCGCATGAATTTGTTTTTCGTTTCTTAGAAGGTGATTCAATAATTTCAAGGTTGATCCGATTGATTCATCAGGTTGCGCCTGAATTAAAATGAAAATCTGATTTACCTGGCTGCAGAGTTTTATGACTACATCCACAATGGAGCTTTCTGTCTGGTTGTCGATTTCTGCTCCGATCACATCGCTGGAAAGAGAAGAAGCAAACGATAACAATGGCTTTTCATAGCCGGATTCCTGCCATTTTCGGAGCTCGAGATGAAGGAACAGTTTCATTTGGGTTGCGCGAAAGGCGCAAAGATCGCTAAGTTAAATGTAAGAAAAGACCTTTGTGTTCTTAGCGTCTTTGCGTGCAACATTTAATTCCTGCATTTTTGCACCTCAATTTATCACCATGTCCTCCAAGAAAATATCCCGCGCCCTCATTTCAGTTTATTACAAGGATAACCTCGAACCCATCATCCACCTGCTTGCCGAACAGGGAGTAGAGTTTGTGTCTACCGGTGGCACACAGGATTTTATTGAGAAGCTTGGCTATCCGGTAATCCCGGTTGAAAAACTTACGGGCTATCCTTCCATTTTTGGTGGCCGAGTGAAAACATTGCATCCTGCCGTTTTTGGTGCAATCCTTTACAGGAGAGATGATGCAGGCGATTTAAAACAGGCCAGCGAGTTTAATATTTCTGCCATTGATTTAGTGATCGTTGATTTATATCCCTTCGAGGAAACCGTGGCCAAAGGCGGTACCGAAGATGAAATCGTTGAGAAAATCGACATCGGTGGAATTTCGCTTATCCGTGGAGCTGCCAAGAATTTTAATGACGTATTGATCGTTTCTGAGCGCACCCAATACCAGGAGTTACTTGAGTTATTGATGGCAAAGAACGGTTCATCTGAACTAATCGATAGAAAGCGATTTGCTGCCAAAGCATTTGATGTAACCTCTCATTATGACACTGCCATCTTTGGTTATTTTAATCAGGAGCAAGGCATCTCAAGTTTTAAAGCAAGTTTTAAACAGGGTAAAGTTTTGCGCTATGGAGAAAATCCTCATCAGCAAGGAGTATTTTTTGGTGAACTGGAAAAACTCTTTGATCAGCTAAATGGCAAAGAGCTTTCTTATAATAACCTGGTGGATGTTGATGCAGCCATTAATCTGGTGAAAGAGTTTGAGGGCGAAACTGCCTTTGTGATCATTAAACACACGAATGCTTGCGGTGTAGCTACGGGTGCGAGTGTGAAAGAAGCATATCTCAAAGCGTTTCAGGCCGACACGATCTCTGCCTTTGGCGGAGTGTTGGCATCGAGCCAAAAAATTGATCTGGCGGCAGCAGAAGAAATCAACAAGTTGTTTTTTGAGATTTTGATTGCACCTGAATTTGATTCGGCCGCTCTGGATTTGCTCAAATCCAAAAAGAACAGAATCATATTGAAACAAAAACAACCGCTAACTGCCAAAAAGCAATTCAAGAGTTTGCTTAACGGAGTGATCGAGCAGGATTTGGATATGAAAACAGATTCAAAGGAAGATCTGAAGCAGGTAACGAAGCGTTCTGCCTCATCGCAGGAGGTTGACGCGTTGCTCTTCGCCAGTAAAATTTGCAAGCATACCAAGTCAAACACCATCATTCTGGCAATAGATGGTCAGCTCCTGGCTAGCGGAGTCGGTCAAACCAGTCGCGTAGACGCCCTGAAGCAGGCCATTGAAAAGGCAGGGGCATTTGGATTTGAACTCAAAGGAGCTGTGATGGCATCAGATGCTTTCTTCCCGTTCCCGGATTGTGTAGAGATCGCTCATCAACACGGTATACAAGCGGTGATTCAACCTGGAGGTTCGATTAAAGATCAGGACTCAATTGATTTTTGTGATCGGCATGACATTGCCATGGTCTTCACCGGCACTCGTCACTTCAAGCATTAATTAGCGTGTAAGTTTTTCAATAGAATAGACTTAAAAATCCACGGATTATTTCTGTAATTTCGTGCCTTATTAACTATACCGAGAGGAGTAACAAATGGGATTTTTTGATTTCTTCACCACTGACATTGCGATCGACCTGGGAACAGCCAATACACTGATTATTCACAAAGATAAAGTAGTAGTTGATGAGCCATCGATCATTGCACTTGATCGAACCACCGGCAAAGTGCTTGCCATCGGCCGCGAGGCAATGCAGATGCACGAAAAGACTCACGACAACATAAAGACAATTCGTCCATTAAAGGAAGGCGTAATCGCTGACTTTCATGCTGCCGAGATGATGATTCGCGGAATGATCAAGATGATTGATACAGGCCGCAGACTTTTTCCACCTTCCCTGCGTATGGTGATTTGCATTCCATCGGCAATTACCGAAGTGGAGAAACGTGCCGTGCGTGACTCGGCAGAACATGCGAATGCAAAGGAAGTGTATATGATTCATGAGCCTATCGCTGCCGCTATTGGAATTGGAATTGATATCGAAGAGCCAGTAGGAAACATGATTGTGGATATTGGAGGAGGAACCACCGACATTGCTGTAATTGCACTTTCTGGAATTGTTTGTGATCAATCCATCCGAATTGCAGGTGATACCTTTAATCGTGACATCCTCGATTACATGCGCAGGCAACATAATCTTTTGATTGGTGAGCGCTCTGCAGAACGGGTGAAGATTGAAGTAGGATCAGCACTCACGGAATTGGATGACGGTCCTGATGATTATGAAATTCGCGGTCGTGATTTAATGACGGGTATCCCCAAGACGATTAAGATATCCTACTCAGAGGTTGCTTTCGCACTCGATAAATCTATTTCTAAATTAGAAGAAGCCGTGCTTAAGGCGCTTGAACTTTCTCCTCCCGAACTTTCGGCAGATATTTATGAACAAGGAATCTATCTGACAGGAGGAGGAGCGATGTTGCGTGGGCTGGATAAGCGACTCTCGTTAAAAACAAAATTGCCTATCCATGTTGCGGATGATCCATTGAGAGCAGTGGTGAGAGGTACCGGGGCTGCATTAAAGAATATCGAAAAATTCAGAAAGGTTTTGATGACTTGATTAAATGGAACGGCTCTTAAAGTTTGTTTATGAGTATCGGGCTTTCTTTACGTTCTTATTTCTTGAGTTGACTTGTGCCTGGTTGATTGTAGAGAACAATCAATTTCAGAGTTCTGCGTATTTTAATTCCTCCAATCGCACTGCGGCCAGTGTGCTTGGCTTTTCGCAAGGGGTTAGAGAATATTTTTCACTAAGCACCATCAACAAAGATCTGGCTCGAGAAAACGCCATTTTGCGCACGGCATTGGAGCAGCGCAACCAACGCATATTTGCTGAGCAGATTCCTGAAATAAAAGATCCTTTGATTGGAAATCGTTTTGAGTATTTGGGAGCGAAGGTGGTATCTAATTCAACGCAGTTTTATAAGAACTATATTACCGTGGATAAAGGAAAGCTGGATGGCATTGAGCCTGGCATGGCCGCCATCAGCATTTCAGGAGCAGTAGGTAAAGTAAAAACGGTATCTGATCATTTCTCAGTATTGATATCATTACTGCATACCGATGAGATGGTATCGTGCGTGGTAAAACAAAAAGATTATTTTGGAACGGCACAATGGGATGGTGCCGATGCGCGTTTTACAAATCTTCGCTACATCCCACGTCATGCCAATCCTTCCGTTGGAGATACCGTTGTTACTTCCGGGTACAATGCAATTTTCCCGAAAGGAGTTTTAGTGGGAGTGATACGAAGCGCTTCGTTAAATGAAGAGTCTCCTTTTTGGGATATTCAAGTTGCGTTGGCTCAGGATTTCAGTAAGCTTTCGTTCGTAGAATTGGTGAAGAGTAATCTGAAACATGAAAGGGATTCATTGGAGAGTATAACGATTAGTGAAATACGATGATCAGATCAGGGATTGTTCATATTGTCCTTTTCTTTATGTACGTGCTGGTTCAGGCTATGCTTTTGAAAAACCTTGTGTTGTTTGATTCAGCATTCTGCTTTTTATATGTGGCATTCGTCCTGTTGCTGCCTTTCGAATTAAGTACAACGGTGACTATTCTGATTGGATTTTTTGTGGGCTTTTCGATTGACATCTTTTATAGTAGTATGGGGCTTCATGCCTTTGCTACTGTTTTGATGAGTTATTTGCGCAACTATTGGTTATCCGTTATTACTCCACAGGGCGGATATGACACTGGAAACTCGCCAACCATAGCTACCAATGGTGTGCAGTGGTTTTTGGTATATGCTATACCGCTGGTATTTATTCATCATTTCGTTCTATTCTTTTTAGAAGCTTCGAGTTTTGATATGTTCTGGTATACGATGCTTAAGATCATGGGCAGCGTTCTCTTCACCATGACTGTGATTATCTTTTTACAATTTCTTGTTCCTCAGCGTAGAAAGATATGAATGAATCACGCAAAGAAATATTGCAGATCGTTATCGTATTAGTCGGAGTAATTTTTCTGATTAAGCTTTTCTCCATCCAGGTAGTAGATGACCGATATGCGATCATGGCTGAGGGTAATGCCATTATGCGGCAGGTACAGTATCCTTTTCGTGGACTCATTTATGATCGTAATCAAAAATTGATTGTTTACAATACTCCGGAGTACGACATAGAGGTAATCGCCAAGGATATTAAGAAATTTGACTCCACGAAGTTTTGTGAGGTGTTCGAGATTTCGAAGGAAGAGTTGCGTGTAAAATTTAAGGAGATGAAAGCCCGCAAGGAATATTCTCCGTTTAAGCCAACGCTATTCTTGGATCAACTTTCTAATATTGATTTCGCACGAGTGCAGGATCAGATGGCTGAGTTTCCTGGCTTTTACATTCAGGCGCGTACTACTCGTGCCTATTCGTCTACTGCGTTGGCCAATGCCTTGGGTTACGTCAGTGAAATCAACAAGAAACAGTTGGATCGTGATAAATCAAAAATCTACAAGCAAGGTGATTACATTGGACAAAGTGGTATCGAAGCATTTTATGAAGAGCAGTTGAGAGGGAAACGGGGCATCCGTTTTATATTACGCGATGTAAAAGGCATTGAGAAGGGCTCGTTCAATGACGGAAGATATGATACACTCTCCGTGCCAGGACAAAATCTAATCACCGGTATTGATATCGACTTACAGCAATACGGTGAATTTCTGATGAAAGGAAAGTCGGGTAGTATTGTGGCCATTGAGCCATCCTCAGGAGAAATATTGTCATTAGTTTCGGGGCCTTCCTATGACCCCACTTTACTCACTGGAAAAAATTATAGCACCAATTTTAAATTGATCAACGCTGATTCATTGAAGCCTTTGTTCAATCGTCCGCTGATGGCGCAATATCGGCCGGGTTCAATCTTTAAAATTGCGCAAGCGATGACGGCCCTGCAGGAAGGAGTGATTACACCCGAAACGCGCATCCGGTGTGATCGATCCATTATTAACTGCCACGGAGCTCATAGTAATGAAGACTTGCGGGGTGCTATCGCCAACTCGTGTAATCCTTACTTTCATGGTGTGTTGAGGCGCATGCTTAACAAAGGAGTTGTCAACGATCCTTTTGAAGATACACGCATTGGTCTGGCGGAGTGGGATAAGCACATTAAAAGTTTTGGATTTGGAAGTCAGCTAGGAATAGATCTTCCCAATGAAAAGGGCGGATTAGTTCCTACTCCGGCCTATTACGATCGTGCCTATAATAACAGGCCCTGGAAGTTTTCCAATATTTATTCTATTGCTATTGGAGAAGGCGAAAATCTGGTGGTGCCTATTCAAATGGCAAACTTTGCAGCCACTATCGCAAACAGAGGATTTTTTTATACGCCCCATCTGGTCAAATCCATTGGTGGAGATGGAAAGCCGTTGCCTCAGTATATCGAGAAGCATTTTACCTCCATTGATCCTTCCTACTTTATTGTAGCGGTTGATGCGATGCAACAAGTAGTAGAGGAAGGCACAGGTCAGTATCGCGCAAAACTTGCCGATGTAATTGTTTGTGGCAAAACAGGTACCGTAGAAAATGCCCCGCCACTTTTTGATCATTCAGTGTTCATTGCATTTGCTCCGAGAGATAACCCTAAAATTGCTATTTCAGTGTATGTGGAAGATGCGGGCCAGGGGGCTCGCGCAGCAGCTTCCATAGCCAGTTTGATGATTGAAAAATATTTGTTTGGACAAACCAAACGACCGCATATTGAACAGTACGTGCTTAATAATAAGTTTGAGTGAGCATCCGGGAAGAAGACATATCGGGTAAATTAGATTGGGTGGCCGTCCTCCTGTATATCGTCATGGTAGGCTTGGGATGGTTGAATATTTTTGCGTCTGTATATGACGAATCTGTAAAGCAAACGATTTGGGATTTGTCACTCAATTCCGGGCGTCAACTAATTTTTATTGCTGCCTCATTCATAATCATTCTTGCCATTGTCATCATCGACATGCGGTTTTATGAAGCGTTTGCCTATTTATTTTTTGGAGTGATCCTGTTTGTGCTGATCCTGGTTCCTTTTATTGGTAAAGAGGTAGGTGGAAATAAAGCGTGGCTCGGCATTGGCTCATTTGGTGTGCAGCCGTCAGAGTTTGCGAAGTTTATTACCGCCATGGCTGTAGCGAAATTCATTGGATCGGTAGGTTTCAAAATGGATAACCTTAAAAATCAGGCTACACTGTTTGCCATGATGGCGTTACCGATGTTATTAATACTTCTACAAAAAGACACGGGCACGGCCTTGGTGTTCACATCTTTTGTTTTGGTATTTTATCGCGAAGGCTTATCTCCTTTTTTGTTGATTGTGGGGATTTGTGCTGCATTGATTTTTATACTTACACTGTTGATCCCCAATCAAATTTATCTACACGGAGCCATAGCCATGGTTTTGATTGCATTGATTGTTTTTGGCAAAAAGAAACTGAGACGCATAGTGCTTCTTACAACAGGGGCGATTGTTATCAGTGGAGTAATTGAAAGCGTTGATTATGTGATTACGGATGTACTAAAGCCGCACCAGCAAAATCGTGTCAAAGCGCTGATCAATCCGGATGCTGACCCGCTCGGATATGGATGGAATGTTACGCAATCAAAAATCGCGATTGGCAGTGGAGGTTTTATAGGCAAGGGCTTTTTGGAAGGTACTCAAACCAAGTTTGATTTTGTGCCCGAGCAAAGTACCGATTTTATTTTTTGTACCATCGGAGAGGAGCATGGGTGGGTGGGAAGTCTTTTTGTAATCGCTTTATTTATTGCCCTCCTGCTTCGTGTTATCTTTATAGCCGAACGACAGAAAAGCAGGTTTGCCAGAGTTTATGGCTATTCTGTTGCCACCCTATTTTTCTTTCACTTTGCGGTGAATATCGGTATGACTATTGGGCTTTTCCCTGTCATCGGTATACCCCTTCCGTTTTTTAGTTATGGAGGATCCTCTTTGTGGGGTTTTACTATTTTACTCTTTGTACTGTTGAAGTTAGATGCACACCGCAGTCAGATGTTACAGCGTGCTTAATCGTTGAATCTCTTTTCAACAATCTCAACAAACTCAAGATATTCGTCACTTTCCCTGTCCCAATCAGGATAAGCATCGTCAATAAATCGCATAGCTTGAGCCAGGTTATCAAACCGATCTAGTTTATCAATGGCCTCAGAAAAAATTTCAAAGTCACCATGAAATAGAATCTTGGTAAACATGAATTTCTGATTGATCGTAAGATTGTCTTTCAATCGTACTATTTTTTTCTTTGCCAGGTCATCTGCCAATGTATTTTTTATTTCTTTGAGCACATTGGAGGCCACGGTTTTTTGAGTCTCTGGAGAAGCGAGCACTTCCGGCTTCGAAACAGGAAGTTGAGGAACTATGAGTTTAACCTCGTAAAAATTTTCTGCCTTTAAAGGCACCACCTGATTGAATGCCTGAAGATAGGGTTCAATTTCCTCCGGTGTGAAATTGACTTCTTCCAGAATTTGATCCAGAATAGCAAAGGCTTCATTGCCGGATATGGATTCTAGTTTTTTCTCTTCCAAGCGTGTTACCAGTTTTTCAAGAGGAGCACGATTGATTTTGATATACTTGACTTCACTTTTTAAATCGGGCGTATTTACAATCCTTCCTTCTTTTTTATCCAGGGTGTCAGAATAAAAATCGTAGGGATCGAGGATGAGATAAATGGTTTGGCTTACGGCTCTCGTTAGCAACGGAAGGAAATCTTGTCTGCCTATTAAAATGTGATTGCTCAACGTATTCTGAAATGCAACCAGTGATTCATTCACCGCACGAGCTTCATAATCAAAATAAGGACTTTTTAATTTTTCACTTTCCTTTTTCCAGGCGGAAAGAAGATCGCGAACCACAAAAAGGTTCACCTGTTTTACAGCGGATAATTGAAGTATTTCAGGTCCCGATATCTTATTCTTTTTTGAGAAAAACGAATTGACGAGGTGAAGCGCATACTGTTGTGCATATTGATCCACAGAATTCAAACTAATCTTTTCGTCCATGAGTAGAAATTTTCAGTAATCTTGTTTAAAAACGAAGTTAACGGATTTAAATTGGTCTTGATGGTAAAGATAGTGATTGAAAATTTGGCTCAAAAAGAACTCTCGCCTGTCGATCCGTCAAAATCTATATTACAGGTAGTGCAATCCAATTTTATTGATTGGATGCATGCTTGTGGAGGGAAGGGGCGCTGCACGACTTGCAAACTGATTGTGGTGGAGGGAATGCACCAACTCTCGCGACTGACTCCGGCCGAATTGAAATATCGCAGCCTCGGTCAGTTGGCTGAAAATGAACGGCTGGCTTGTCAAACACGTGCCTTAGGATCTTGCCGAATTCTCATTCCTGAAGAAAGTAAAATGCCTCACGTGCACTATACATCCTAAAATCCCGGTTTAACTGTGGTTATATCTACTTTTCAAATCCTAAATTGCACGTATGTTTATTGAACCTCACTTAGGGAGATCTAAAAGCACTGGACGCAATGGTTGGATTGAAGTAGTTTGTGGGTGCATGTTCTCAGGCAAAACGGAAGAGTTAATCCGAAGGTTAAACCGTGCATTAATTGCCAAACAGAAGGTTGAAATATTTAAGCCTAAGGTTGACACCCGGTATCATGCGCAGAAGATCGTATCGCACAATGAACGTGAAATCAGATCGACACCCGTAAATTTTGCCAATGACATTTTGTTGTTGGCCGGTGATTGTGATGTGGTAGGAATTGATGAGGCCCAGTTTTTTGATGCCACAATTATAGAGGTCTGTAATACTTTGGCGAATAGCGGCAAGCGTGTCATCGTTGCAGGCCTTGACATGGACTATGAAGGTAAACCCTTTGGCCCCATGCCTAATTTGCTCGCTGTGGCGGAGTTTGTAACCAAAGTACATGCCATCTGTGCAGAGACGGGAGAGTTGGCATCCTTTTCATTCCGATTGAATGCCAACAACTCACAGGTGATGCTGGGTGAGAAAGATACCTATGAGGCACGCAGTCGCCAGTCATTTTTTAATGGCATGAAAAATCGTAACAAGTAAACGTGCTCCAGAAAACCAGAGGAATTGTTTTCAGGTTTGTGAAATTTGGAGAGACCTCCATCATCGCTAACATATTTACAGAACAATTTGGGTTGCAGAGTTACATGATCAAAGGGGTGAGGACCAGTTCCCGCAAAAGTAAGATTGCCCTCTTTCAACCATTGACATTATTGGACATGGTGGTCTATCACAAGGAAAACGCAGGCATCATGTACATCAAGGAAGTCAGGTGCTTCCACCCCTATCAATTTATAAACGCGGATGTTCGCAAGGCTGCCATTGCGATGTTTATCAATGAAGTGTTAAACAAGTCGGTGAAGGAGCAAAGTCACGCTCAGGATATTTTTAATTTCATTGCAGAGTCATTGATTTACCTGGATACACTCGAACGTCCGGAGAATTTTCATTTGATATTCCTGATCGGCCTGAGCAAGCATTTGGGCTTCGGCCCCCATCTGGTCAGCGAGGTGTTAGGTGGACGGATGGTGGGTGATGACGAAGAATTGGCGCTCAATAAGTTCCTGACGTTGGATTATCATATTGAGATCCCATTAACTTATGAGCAAAGAAAAAATATTCTTGCTGTCCTGTTACGGTTTTACCAGGCCCATTCTGATGGTTTCGGTGAAATGAAATCGGTGACGGTATTGAAAGAAGTTCTTAGCTGAACGTTTCGGTTATGCAGCAACGGAAGAGACCCTTGCCAATGCCGGCTTTGGTTTCTCGCTCAGGATTTTTAATTGTTTTGCGTGTGCAACAACGGCTTTCCGAAAAGTCTCCTTTGATTTATAAGGCAATCCAAACTCGTTGGCTGTCTGCTCCACAATCTTTGCTATTTCACGATAGTGAACATGACAGATATTGGGAAATAAATGATGCTCCACCTGATAATTAAGACCGCCCACATACCATGAGAAGAATTTGGCGCGATGACCGAAGTTGGTGGTGGTGCGAAGTTGATGGATGGCCCAACTGTTTTCCAGATTTCCATTTTCGTTAGGCATGGGATACTCCGTGCCTTCGACAACGTGAGCAGGCTGAAAAATCATCGCCAAAATAAAACCACCGATGTAGTGCATAACAAAAAAGCCTATGACCACTTGCCAGAAAGTTACAGGAAGCAAAAGCACGGGAATGACAAAGATGTACGTATAATAAATCACTTTGGTGATCATCATGATGGTCCATTCTTTGATAGCGGTAGTGCGTTGTTTCTTAAGAAGTCCTTCACGCTGATATTTGATTAATCGATCAAAGTCTTTCGTAATCACCCACACCAAGGTCATGAATCCGTAAAAGAACCAGGCGTAATAATGTTGAAATTTGTGAATAGGTTTCCATTTTGATTCGGGTGCCATCCTGATAATGCCGCGAGGGCTGATGTCTTCATCTACATCGTGAACGTTGGTGTATGTATGATGCAGTACATTATGCTGAACCTTCCAGTTTGTGTCGTGGCCACCCACCAGGTTGAGCGAAAGCCCCAATAAATTATTTACCCAGGGTTTATTAGAATACGATCCGTGATTGGCATCATGCATAATGGAGAGGCCAATGCCGGCCAGACCAAAACCCATGATCACACAAAGACCTAACATGCCCCATGCATTTGGAACAACTCCTGAAATCAACACGAAATAGGGAATGAAGTAAATTGAAAACATCACAATGGTTTTGACCACCATTTCTGAATTTCCGGTGCGTTCAATATTATTCGTTTTGAAATACAGGTTAACGCGCTGGCTTAACGTGGCAAAGAAATCCTGTTGCTTATTGGCAAACTTTAAATTTAGGTTTATACTCATAGAGGTAATGATGAGTTATCTAACAATGGGTGACTTTCTGAAGTGTAGAAAATATAATTTTCGAAGGTAAGCATTTGAATAATCATAACACCAGTGCCAGGGAATAGTTTTGAGAAGCGGTAATTTATGCTTAGAGAAGGCTCTTAGAATTCGGCAATTACTGTTTTTCCTCCCTTCGTTACTTCCCCTACCTGAACCATCACTTTGGCATCCAGTGGTAAAAAAATATCGACCCGCGAGCCAAACTTGATAAACCCAAACTCATCCCCCTGATCGAGCTTTTGTCCTTCCTTTACATACCACTTTATTCTCCGCGCCAGGGCACCAGCAATTTGCCTGAATAAAATTTCAGTACCATTGTTCATTTTGGCAACCACCGTGGTGCGTTCATTTTCAGTACTCGACTTAGGATGCCAGGCCACCAAATATTTTCCTGGGTGATATTTGAAATAGGAGATGGATCCTGCCACCGGCATACGGTTTACGTGCACATTGATGGGGGACATGAAAATTGATATTTGCTTTCTCCTTGATTTCAAATATTCGTTCTCTTCTGTTTCTTCGATCACCACCACTTTCCCATCGGCAGGAGCTAGCACTTTCTTATCGTCTTTTTGAATTTGGAAAACAGGTATGCGGAAGAATTGAAGAATGATAAGATAAAAAACAACGCTCACGCCAATGAAGATGTTTTGTAAGAGGGTAGCCTCCGCAAAGAAATAAGAGATAGCTCCATTGAGTGCAAAAAGAACCACCAGTGATATAAACAACAACGTGCGGCCCTCGCGATGAATGGTCATGATAAACGAATTAGGTATTGAAGGCCCAAAGGTAAGAGCCCAAACCCTGAACTCATAACAAATCCTCTCCGATCCCGAAAAGGATTAGAAGCCTCCGCGGAATTTGTATGTTTTAGCCACTTTGTCGATTGCCACCATATAGGCAGCAATACGCAACGATACCTTGTATTCAACAGCTGTTTTATACACGATATTAAAGGCGTCTTTCATAATCCGGTCGCTTCTGCGATTCACTCGCTCTGCGGTCCACTTATAGCCCAGTCGGTTTTGAACCCATTCAAAATATGAAACCGTTACACCACCGGCATTCGCTAAAATGTCAGGCACTACACTGATACCTTTTTCATAGATGATGCTGTCGGCTTTAGATGAAGTAGGCCCGTTTGCTCCCTCTACTATTAGCTTAGCTTGAATTTTTCCTGCGTTGGAACCAGTGATAACATCTTCGGTTGCAGCGGGCACCAGAAGATCAACCGGTAAGGTTAATAAGTCGGCACCGGCAATTTTTTGTACTTCGGCATATCCGTCCAGCGAGCCTTTGTTCTTATCGCGATAAACAACGGCCGACTCAATGTCAATTCCATTCTCATTGTAATAAGCGCCTGAGATATCACTTACCGCCACTATTTTCAATCCTCTTTCGGCAAGAAGCCGCGCTGCCCATGATCCTACATTTCCAAATCCTTGCACCGCACACGTAGCATTATATGGATTGATCTTCAGTTTTTCCATGGCGGCCAGGGCAGAAACCATTACACCACGACCGGTGGCTTCGGTTCTTCCTAATGAACCACCCATTACAATCGGTTTTCCGGTAACCACTGCGGCCACGGTCATTCCTTTGTTTCTTGAATATTGATCCATCAGCCAAGCCATCTCACGGGGTCCTGTTCCCATGTCAGGGGCAGGAATATCCTGATCAGGACCAAACACGCCCATCATGGCCTGCGTATAGGAGCGCATCAGACGTTCAATCTCTCCGGCTGACATTTCGCGTGGATTACAGGCAACACCACCTTTTGCTCCCCCATAAGGAATATCAACCACCGCACACTTCCACGTCATCCAGGCTGCCAATGCTTTTACTTCGTCAAGATTTACATGTGGGTCAAAGCGGATTCCTCCTTTGGAAGGACCCAATATGGTAGAGTGAATTACCCGATATCCTTCAAATACTTTAATACTTCCGTCATCCATGGTAACGGGTAAAGAAACGATCACCTGCTTGGCGGGTGATTTAAGCACTTGATACACCTCATCCTCAAGCCCTAAAATTTGCGAAGCGGTATGAAAACGAGACATCATTGCTTCGAAAGGATTTTCCTTATCAACAATTGGTGCTGGTTCGATATATGCCATAAAAGTATGTTAGATTTTAATTTTATTAGGTCAGGCCTGATGAGATAAACTTACTAAAATCAGCGTAAACAGGCCCCTAAATCGGTTGCAAAGATATAGT
>Ga0163149_10000366_pt1 | contig 59798 bp, 74 predicted proteins | sample OliLakLV19MP5G1_FD_148604 | JGI IMG/M metagenome (GOLD analysis project Ga0163149, IMG submission 148604) | Freshwater microbial mat bacterial communities from Lake Vanda, McMurdo Dry Valleys, Antarctica - Oligotrophic Lake LV.19.MP5.G1 | ecosystem: Environmental > Aquatic > Freshwater > Lake >...
TAAATAAATTAAAAATTATAGGTATGAAATTACCATTGGTTAAGCCAATAGCCTTCCTGGCTATCAGCGCACTCTTGCTCGGAGCCTGTTCAAGAGAAAAGAAGAACGCAGCAGAAAGCAGCGGTAATCCAAATAAAGCCCGTTTACAGATAGCCTTAACGGATGATCCAGGTGATTATCAAGCTGTTTTTATTGACGTGCGGGAGATTAAAATCAATATGACAAGTGATACTGCAAATGGGTGGCAAACCCTGCAGAACGTGCAAGCAGGACAATATGATCTTTTGAAACTCGTCAATGATGATGATACGATCCTTGCAGATGTTGACCTTATTCCAGGACGGGTCCACCAGATACGGTTGGTGCTTGGGCCTGATAACTTTGTACAAATCGATAACCGGCTGATCCGGCTGGAACCCCCCAGCGCCCAGCAATCCGGTTTGAAATTAAACATCCAGCAGGATGTGAAAGCAGGATTGCTTTATAAACTTACCATGGACTTTGATGTGGCCAAGTCAATTGTGAAAACAGGCAATTCTAAATATATATTGAAACCCGTAATAAGGACCGTACTAGAAGCCGCCGGTGGTGTGCTTCAGGGCTATGTAAAGCCATTTAGTTTCCAAACGGCTGTACTTGTATTCCGTGGTCCTAACGATACAGTAGCAAGTACCTATAGCAGCCTTATTAATGGCGGCTACCGAGTAAGAGGATTGGTACCAGGAACTTATTCTTTACTTTTCTTCGCTGGAAGCAGTTTATACCGCGATTCAGTGATCACCGGAATTAATGTGGCGAACGGAGCGATCACCGTTGTTGATACTATGCGGTTGGGCCAATAAATCGGAAAGACTATATATCTAAAATATCAGCAGGCTGTTCATTTGAAAAGCCAGCTTTTTTATACCCAGTTCAATTTAATATTCTTGATCCCTTTTTCGAGAAGGTCTTTTTTAATGTTGGCCAGGTCTTCCTGTTGCGAGGGTATCTTTCCTTCATGTGTTTCCACATACATCCGGTCAAATAAAATGTAGGCGCCAGTTGCAATGATCTTTTTCAGGATCTCAATTTCCGCACCTTCCACATCTAGTTTTACCAGGTCGATCTTTCTTTTTTGCTGCTGCATGAACTCCACCAGGTCTATTACTTCAATGGATTGTCCTTTTTCAGCATTCACATTTATTTTCCCGGGTATGATGGACGATCCCACCGTAAAGCTGGCTTCATCACCCTTAATTTCTTTGTGTGTGTATAATTGAATGATGGCATTTTTATCCCACACACCTTTTTGGATAAGGGTGATATTCTTTTTGTTCTTACATCTTTTTAAAAGTTGAGTAAACGCAAGAGGGTCTGGTTCAAAAGAGATAACAGTAGCACCGGTAGAAGCCAGCAGTTTTGTTATATGCCCAACATTGGCCCCGCAATCCAGCACCAATGAATGTTTACCAAGACGGAACCAGTCAGGGACCAGTTTGGTAAAACTTATCCATAGTGCTCCCGTATTCAGAATTTTTCGTTTTAATAAAGCGGGTCTCATAGTTTAATGCTGTGCTGCAAAGTAAACGATATGTAAGGATATCAGTGGCCCGCCACTTTGTTTTGTTCCAGCGGACTTTTGAAAAGGAAAGCCATGCCTCCAAGGGAGCAGGCAACAGTAATTAGATAAAAAAGAAGGCTTAAAAGCAGCGCTGTATGCTGATCAAGTCCGGTGTATTTAGCCCCTTCCATAATAACAAATTCCCGTACTCCCACACCTCCTCCTACAGAAATGGGAAGTACAGAGGCGGCTGCGGCAACAAGAAAAATAAAAATATAGCCATCCAGGTCAACATGAATATGCAAAGCAAAAAGAACAAAATAAACAGTAATCAGTATGGTTAATTGTACTGCGGCGCCCCAAAAAAATGCTGGCCAGAATCCAGGTTGAAAATCAGGAAAATATTTTTTGATAATAAAATATAAGAGGGGTACCGCTACAAAAGCACCGGTAATAAGCACGGCAATGATCCATTGCTCATTTATGGCAAAGAAACTGTAAATAGCCAGAATCAGCCCCAGGGAGAGCAAACCACTGAAACGGTCCAGTAAAACAGCCGCAGCCGTTTTTTTGTAGGATACCTTATACTCTTTGGTGAGCAGAATCACTTTATATGCATCACCAGTAATGGCACCTGGTAGAAACAGGTTGTAGAACATTCCCAGCCAATACAATTTAATGTTTTGCCACACGGGCAGATCGATACCAATGTTCTTAAAATAGATGGTAAGTCGCTTGGCGCCAATTAATTTTGAAATCATATAGACGAGGAAAGCGGCTAAAAGCCATACCCAGCTTGCTTTTTTAACGGCGGCCCCGGCCTCTCTAAAATCGATTTTGGTAGATACATACCACAAACAGGCTACTGTTACGGCTATTTTAAGCAGTAGTTTGACCCATTTAAGGCCACTCCTTTTTTTGTTCGCATTGACTTCCATCAATCCCCTAAGTTAAGCTTGAAAACCAATCCGATAGGCTGGGTTTAGGCAATTAGTTATAAGTTTGTCCACAGCCCGAAAAAATCTTTCCCAAGTATTTGGAAGGTATACCTCTCAGCCCTACCTTTGCACTCCCAAAAGAAAATTGGGTTTTCATACATGTCGCAGCGAATCAGAATCAAATTACAATCTTACGATCACAACCTGGTTGATAAATCAGCTGAAAAGATCGTAAAAACAGTACGGAGTACTGGTGCAGTAGTAACAGGACCCATTCCTTTACCTACCCGCCGTAAGATATTCACTGTACTTCGTTCACCCCACGTTAATAAGAAGAGCCGTGAGCAGTTCCAGTTAGCTACGCATAAGCGTCTGCTGGATATCTATACCTCTTCTTCAAGAACTGTGGATGCATTAAGTAAGTTGGATTTGCCAAGTGGCGTGGAAGTAGAAATTAAAGCGTAGTACTCCTGGTCCGCCCGTTTGCGGAATAAAGGAAGTATTTAGTTCTTATAAATAAATTTTTTGCTATCTCTCAAAGTAATCCTGTTTAAAGCTGGATCATCAAAAAGAGCTCTGGCGTATTAACATAAAACAAGCCATTCAGGGTTTGTTTACTACCGGTACTTCCCCAGAAAGGAAAAGGTCGGTGGCAAACGGGGATTGACGTCCTGGTTCGTGTCCCACGAACCATTGTGATGAGTGAAAACACTCACCACGACATGTCCCAATAACCTTGCAGGCACAAATTGAACGACCATGAAAGGTATTATTGGGAAAAAAATTGGGATGACCAGCATCTTCGATCCTTCAGGCAAACAAACAGCCTGTACGATAATTGAAGCTGGCCCCTGCGTAGTTACACAGGTTAAAACAACCGACACAGACGGGTACAACGCCTTATCACTTTCTTTTGGTGATAAAAAAGAAAAGCACTCCACTAAATCTGAGATCAATCACTACGCAAAAGCTCAGACCGCTCCTAAAAGATTTACAAGAGAATTCCGCAACTATTCCATTGAGAAAAATATTGGTGAAACTATTACAGTTGACATATTCGCTGAAGGCGATGCTGTTGAAGTAGTAGGTACAACCAAGGGTAAAGGTTTCCAGGGTGTTGTAAAACGTCATGGTTTCCATGGTGTGGGACAACAATCTCACGGCCAGCACGACCGCCAGAGAGCCCCGGGTTCATTAGGTAACTCTTCGGATGCGGCCCGTGTAATGAAAGGTATGAAAATGGGCGGCCGTATGGGTAGTGACCGTGTAAAGCTGAAAGGCCTGAAAGTGGTAAAGATATTTGCTGATAAGAATTACATTCTTGTTAGTGGTTCTGTACCCGGTTATAACGGTTCGATAGTTTTAATTCAGAAATAATCGCAGAGACCTTGTCTCCCAAAAAAAATAAAATGCAAGTAGAAGTTTTAAATACAAAAGGAAAAGCAACCGGTAGAACGGTGGAACTGCCCGAAGATATCTTTGGTGCAGAACCCAACAACCACGTTATCTACCTTGCGGTAAAGCAATACCTCGCAGCCCAGCGCCAGGGTACACATAAAGTAAAGACCCGTGCTGAAGTACAGGGAGCCAGCCGTAAACTGCACCGCCAGAAAGGTACAGGCGGAAGCCGGAAAGGTAATATCCGTAACCCTTTATACAAGGGTGGTGGTACGATCTTCGGCCCTAAGCCGCACCTGTATGATTTCAAATTGAACCGTAAAGTAAAAGATCTGGCAAAAATTTCTGCCCTGTCGTATAAAGCAAAGGATAAAGCGATCTTCATTCTTGAAGACATCACAATGGATACCCCTAAAACAAAAACGTTTGTGGATATCCTGGGTAACCTGAAAGTAGCAGATAAAAAAGCGATGTTCATCATGCCGGAGAACAATGAAAATGTTGAGCGTTCTATCCGCAATGTTCCTTCTGTAATAGGGGTGTTACTGAGCGATATTAATACGTATGATATTGTGAATTCTGAAGTATTGATCCTGACAGAGAGTGCAGCCAAGATATTTTCAGAAGAAGAAAAAGCAGAAGCTTAGGCTTCGTCATACTCAGCCTGACAATTGCTGAGCGATTTTAAAAACATTCTAAAGAATACGAGATGAAATTTTCTGACATACTTATAAAGCCCATTTTGACTGAAAAAGCAAATGCCCAGCAGGATACCCTGCGCCGCTATGCTTTCAAAGTGGCCCGGAAAGCAAACAAACTGGAGATCAAAAAAGCAATTGAAAGCTTTTATGGTGTTACCGTAACCAAGGTGAACACTTCAGTATCTCCGGGTAAAAATAAAAGCCGTTTTACAAAAGCCGGTGTTATCTCTGGCCGTAAGCCGAGCTATAAAAAAGCTTTTGTAACAATAGCAGTGGGTGAAAGTATTGATCTGTATTCAAACATCTAACCTGCATTAACGAATGGCTTCAACAGCCGCTAATGTTGAACTAAAAAAGAAATTGAACAATGGCACTAAGAAAATTTAAACCTGTTACAGCCGGCACCCGTTGGAGAATCGGTAATGCATATGCTGAGGTTACTACAAATGTTCCTGAAAAAAGCCTGGTAGAAGCCAAGCCCAGAACCGGTGGTCGTACCTCCTCTGGTCGCCGGGCGATGCGTTACATCGGTGGTGGTCACAAGAAAAAGTATCGTATCATAGATTTCAAGAGAAATAAAGCAGGTACTGCTACTGTTGAATCAATTCAATACGATCCAAACCGTACAGCTTTCATCGCTTTAGTGAATTATGCAGACGGTGAAAAAAGATACATTCTTGCACCTCAGGGTTTACTGGTTGGTGCAGTAGTTGAAAGCGGTTCTGATGTGTCTCCTGAAGTTGGAAATGCATTACCCATGAAGTTCATGCCATTGGGTACAAATGTTCACAATATTGAAATGCAACCTGGACAGGGTGGTAAGCTGGCCCGCAGTGCAGGATCTTCTGCGCAGCTGACCAATAAAGAAGAGAAGTACGCTATCTTAAAAATGCCTTCCGGCGAATTGAGAAAAGTGTTGATCAATTGTTATGCAACAGTAGGTGTTGTCAGCAACAGCGACCACTTTCTGCAGAGCATGGGTAAAGCAGGCCGTAACAGATGGAAAGGTATTAAACCAAGAACCCGTGGTGTTGCAATGAACCCTGTAGATCACCCGATGGGTGGTGGTGAAGGTAAAGCTTCCGGTGGTCAGCCACGGAGCAGGAACGGCCAGTACTCAAGAGGACTGAAAACAAGAACCAAAGGAAAAGGCAGCGATAAGATGATCATTCAGCGGAAGAATGGCAGCAAGATCGCTAAGTAAACAAACTCATTCATAACACAACGTCATAAATATGGCTCGTTCGATTAAAAAAGGTCCTTATGTAGCTTCTCACCTCGAAAAAAAGGTAATGGCTATTAACGACGGCAAAAACAAAAAAAGTGTTATCAAGACCTGGAGTCGTCGTTCTACGATCACCCCTGATTTTGTAGGTCACACTTTTGCGGTACACAATGGCAACAAATTTATCCCTGTGTATGTAACCGAATTTATGGTTGGACACAAATTGGGAGAATTTGCCCCCACCCGCCAGTTCAAAGGACACTCGAGTAAAAAAGGAGATTGATAAAATAGTCGTGAGACGTTAGTCAAGAGTCGTGAATGACTCCAGACTCTACGCTCCGAGCTAAAAACTAAATAAATGGAAGCAGTAGCAAAACTGAGAAATTACCCGACATCACCCCGTAAAATGCGTTTACTGGCTGACCTGATACGTGGTAAGAAAGTAGAAAAAGTATTGGCTGAGCTGGAGCATAATGCAAAACATCCCGCCGTTCCTCTTCGCAAACTGGTACTCAGTGCGATTAATAACTGGAAACAGAAGAATGAAGGGGGTGATGAAAGCCAGCTGGTAGTCAAAACCATTTTTGTTGATGGCGCAAGAACACTGAAGCGTATGCGTCCTGCCCCGCAGGGCCGTGGTTACCGTGTTCGCAAACGCAGCAACCATGTAACTGTGATTGTTGATGATGCAGCACCAGTTGTTTCTGCAAAGAGTAATAAGCCTGCTAAACAAGGGCCAAAAACAAATAAATTAACGAATTAACCAATAAACATGGGTCAAAAAGCAAATCCGATTGGTAACAGGTTAGGCATCATCCGTGGATGGGAATCCAACTGGTACGCCACAAAGAAAGATTATGCTGGCAAACTGGTCGAGGATCATAAAATCAGGACTTACCTGAATGCCCGTATCAATAAGGGTGGTATCTCAAAAATTGTAATTGAGAGAACACTGGGTAAACTGATCATTACGATCCATACTTCCAAGCCAGGTATCATTATTGGTAAAGGTGGTGGCGAAGTAGATCGTATTAAGGAAGAGTTGAAGAAACTGACAAGTAAGGATGATGTGCAGATCAACATCCTGGAGATCCGTCGTCCCGAACTGGATGCGATGATCGTAGGGGATACAATTGCCCGCCAGATCGAGAACCGTATCAACTTTAAAAGAGCAACCAAGATGGCCATCGCTTCTGCACTCCGTATGGGAGCTGAGGGTATCAAAATAAAACTGAGCGGTCGTCTGGCTGGTGCCGAGATCGCCCGCAGTGAAGAATTCAAACAAGGCCGTGTGCCGCTGCATACGTTCCGTATGGATATTGATTATGCCAACGTGTTTGCACAAACCGTTTATGGTAAAATTGGTATTAAAGTATGGATCTGTAAAGGTGAGGTATTGGCGAAGAGAGACCTGAACCCCAACTTTATTGCTGGTGGTGGTAAGAACGAAGGTGCCGGTGGTGAAAGAAGGGAAAGAAGGGATGACAGGGGTGGGGGAGGAGATCGCCGCGATGACCGCAGAGGTGGCGGCGGTGGTGGTGGTGACCGCAGAGGCGGCGGTGGTGGAAGAAGAAACTAGAATAAAGCTACGAGCCACCAGTTGTGTGCTACGAGCAATATAAAATTAAAAAATAAGGTTTCATTGCTATAGGGAGAGTTCGCAACTCGCAACTTATAGCTCAAAGCTTAAAAGATGTTACAACCGAAAAGATCGAAGCACAGGAAGATGCAGAAAGGCCGCATGAAAGGCGATGCTAAAAGAGGTACAACTATTGCCTTTGGTACTTATGCTTTAAAAGCACTGGACCAGCATTGGATCACTGACCGCCAGATTGAAGCGGCCCGCCAGGCACTGACCCGTGAAATGAAAAGAGAAGGTAATGTATGGATCCGCATTTTCCCAGATAAGCCGATCACCCGCAAGCCTGCAGAGGTGAGGATGGGTAAGGGTAAAGGTAACCTGGAGTTCTGGGCTGCCGTGGTAAAACCAGGTCGTATCCTGTTTGAAGTAGATGGGGTAGATGAAAAAGTTGCCCGTGCTTCCTTAGCATTGGCTGCCGGTAAGTTGCCTATCAAAACCAAGTTTATGATACGCCGTGATTTAGTTACAGCGTAATAATTAATAAATCGAATCGAGATGTCAAAGAAAGCAGATTTTGTAAAGAGCATACACGGGATGAATGAGCAGGACCTGAAGGCCCGCCTGGAAGAAGATAAACAACGGTTGAAGAAACTGGAGTTTGCCCATACGATTTCTCCTCTGGAGAACCCGATGACCATCCGTGGATTGCGCCGGGATATTGCCCGCCTGATTACCGAATTAAAGTTGAAGCAACAGCAAGCATAATAAAGTTTATACAATGGAAGAAAGAAATTTAAGAAAAACAAGAACAGGTGTTGTTACCAGCAACAAAATGGCCAAGACCATCACTGTTGCCGTGGAAAGAAAAGTAAAACACCCTATCTATGGTAAGTTCGTAAAAAAGACTACCAAGTTCCATGCACATGATGATAAGAATGAGTGCAGTATTGGTGATGTGGTAAAGATCATGGAAACCCGTCCGCTGAGTAAAACAAAGCGTTGGAGACTGGTGGAAGTTGTAGAGAAAGTGAAGTAAAAAGCTACCAGCTACGAGCCATGAGCTACGAGCCGTTGCAATAGATAAACAGATTCGTATAAATTGCTAAAGGCTCGCAACTCGCAGCTAATAGCTTAAAGCTTAAAAAAAATGATTCAGCAAGAAAGCCGGTTAAATGTAGCGGACAACAGTGGTGCCAAAGAGGTGCTTTGTATCCGTGTACTCGGCAACAGCGGTCAGCGTTATGCCAGGATCGGCGATACGATCGTAGTTACGGTAAAGGATGCACTACCTGCCGGTGGTATCAAAAAAGGTACCGTAGCCAAAGCCGTGATCGTTCGTACTACCAACAAACTGCGTCGGAAAGATGGTTCATATATCCGTTTCGATGACAACGCAGTGGTGATATTGAACCAATCTGATGAGCCAAGAGGTACCCGTATTTTCGGGCCAGTAGCCCGCGAACTTCGTGATAAAGGATATATGAAGATCATTTCACTGGCACCAGAGGTATTATAATTGATTAAAAGGGGAAACCCATTAATGATAAACAATGAAAGCAAGATTTAAACCCAAGTACAATATCCGCAAAGGGGACAGTGTGGTGGTTATTACCGGTGATGACAAGGACCTGTCAAAACCAAGAGTTGTAAAAGAAGTATTGGTAGAAGATGCCAAAGTATTGGTTGAAGGTGTTAACATCATCACCAAGCATACGAAGCCTTCTGCACAAAACACCAAAGGTGGTATTGTAAAGAAAGAAGCTCCGATACATATCAGTAATGTAATGCTGTGGGATGCTGCACAAAAAGCAGGAGCAAAAATAACACGGGTAAGAAAAGAAGGTAAAACGGAAAGGGTTTTTAAAACTAAAAAAACTCAGGGAGGTAAAAAATAATGAGCACAAAAAAGTATACTCCGAGACTGGCAGATAAGTACAAGAATGAAGTTGTACCTGCTTTGGTAAAAAAGTTTAGCTATGACACTGTTATGCAGGCTCCAAAACTGGAGAAGATATGCCTGAACCGTGGTGTAAATGGCGCTGTAACTGATAAAAAACTGGTTGACATTGCGCTGGATGAACTGACAACGATTTCTGGTCAGAAAGCTGTAGCAACTATGTCAAAGAAAGACATCTCCAACTTCAAGCTGCGTAAGAACATGCCAATCGGTGCAAGGGTTACGCTGCGGGGTGTAAAGATGTATGAGTTCCTGGATCGTTTCATCGCTGTAGCACTGCCCCGTGTACGTGACTTCAAGGGTGTGAATGAGAAAGCATTTGATGGCCGTGGTAATTATACATTGGGTATCACTGAGCAGATCATTTTTCCTGAGATCGATATTGACAAAGTAAATAAGATCACGGGTCTTGATATCACTTTCGTAACAACAGCGAATACCGATGAAGAGGCTTACGAGTTGCTAAAAGAGCTCGGTATGCCATTTAAGAACGCTGCAAAAACAATTGCAAACTAAAAGAATAAATAAACATGGCAAAAACATCAATAACAGCCAGGCAAAAAAAGAGAGAGCGATTGGTTGCTCAGCATGCCGTTAAAAGAGCAGAGCTGAAAAAAGCAGGTGATTGGAAAGCCCTGGACGAAATGCCGAGAAATTCTTCGAAAGTAAGGTTGAAAAACCGCTGCCAGATCACTAGCCGTCCCCGGGGATACGTCCGTTATTTCGGTCTTTCCCGTATCATGGTACGTGACATGGCATTGAATGGAAAAATACCTGGCTTGAAAAAAGCAAGCTGGTAAGCAAATTAATTTAAAAACTAAACTATCCAATTATTCCCCGCCGCGGCGGGGGACGTAGGAGGGCAAAAAATATGGTAACAGATCCTATAGCAGATTTCCTGACCAGAATCCGTAACGCACAGATGGCTGGTCACCGTGTGGTTGACATTCCGGCTTCTAACCTGAAGAAGCGTATGACAGAGATCCTGTACAACCAGGGTTATATCCTGAAGTACAAGTTTGAGGATGACAATAAACAAGGCGTGATCAAGATCGCTTTGAAGTATGATCCATCCAGCAAGCAACCAGCTATTCAAAGCATGGAAAGAGTGAGCAGCCCTGGTTTGCGCCAGTATGCAAAGCCCGCTGAATTCCGCCGTGTAAAGAATGGCCTGGGTGTGGCAATCCTGTCAACTTCAAAAGGAGTAATGACGGATAAAGAAGCAAAAGTGCAGAATGTAGGTGGCGAAGTGCTTTGCTATATCTATTAATAAACTAATGGCTATTAGCCTGAACGTTGTCGATACATTAAGCTGAAACTATACTAAGCTGACCGGTCAGCAACAAATTATAAACAACAAACTATAAACTTATTTTATGTCTCGTATAGGAAAACAACCCGTGATCGCTCCCAATGGTGTAACGATTTCTGTGGGTAAGGACAATGTAGTGACTGTAAAAGGTCCCAAAGGTGAATTGAAAGAAACAGTTGACCGCGATATTACGCTGGAAGTAAAAGATGGCCAGATCACTTTTGCCCGTCCAACTGATCAGATCCGTCACCGCGCCATGCATGGTTTATATCGTTCGCTGGTATCTAATATGGTAAAAGGTGTAACGGAAGGCTATCAAAGAAAACTGGAATTGATCGGGGTAGGTTTTAAAGCAGCTAGCCAGGGAAATGTGCTCGATCTTTCTTTAGGTTTCTCTCATAATATCGTTTTTGAAGTGCCAAAAGAATTGAAGGTTGCTACCGCACAGGAAAAAGGTCAGAACCCGATTATTACCCTGGAAGGAATCGATAAGCAACTGATCGGACAGGTAGCCGCTAAATTGCGCGGCCTCCGCAAACCTGAACCATACAAAGGAAAAGGTGTTCGTTATGTTGGTGAAGTGGTACGTAAGAAAGCTGGTAAAGCGGCTGGTAAATAAATAATTTGAAAATTGAACCCTGGCAGTCCTCGATAACTATCAGGACAGGGAACCATAAAATAGAAAGAGATGAACCCAAAAGTTAAATCACAAAGAAGAAGAAACATCCGTTATCGCATTCGCCGTAGAATTGGTGAAGGCTCAGCGCAGAAGCCCCGCTTATCTGTGTTCAGAAGTAACGCTGATATTTATGCACAGTTGATCGATGATGCAAATGGTCAGACACTGGCAGCAGCTTCTTCCAAAGACAAGTCTATTGCAGCCCAAAAGGTGAATAAAGTAGAAAAGAGCAAGATGGTAGGGGAAGCAATCGCTAAGAAAGCCGTTGAGCTGGGTATTGAAAATGTAACTTTTGACCGTGGTGGTTATCTATATCATGGCCGGGTGAAATCAGTAGCTGACGGAGCAAGAGAAGGCGGCCTGAAATTTTAAGCAAACAACATTCAAACTTTAATTACAAGTATACATGTCAAAGTTCAACGTAAACAGGGTAAAAGCAGGTGACCTGGAACTGAAAGATAAAGTAGTAGCCATCAACCGGGTAGTAAAAACTACCAAAGGTGGCCGTGCTTTCAGTTTTTCTGCACTCGTCGTTGTTGGAAACGAGAACGGAGTAGTGGGCCATGGTTTGGGCAAAGCCAAGGAAGTACAGGAAGCTATTACCAAAGGAATTGAGGATGCCAAAAAGAACCTTATCAAAGTTCCGGTAATGAAGGGTACGATCCCGCATGACCAGTGGGCTAAAGAAGGTGCTGCCAAGGTGCTGATTAAACCAGCTGCCCATGGTACTGGTGTGATCGCCGGAGGTTCTATGCGTGCTGTGCTGGAAGCAGCCGGCGTAACGGACGTTTTGGCTAAATCATTGGGTTCTGCTAATCCTCACAACGTGGTAAAAGCAACTTTTAAAGCGTTAGCGTTACTGAGAGAGCCGATCAATGTAGCGAAGACCCGCACGATGGGGTTAAAGAAAGTATTCAACGGTTAATACGATTTCAAAAGAATTGAATTATGAAAAAGTTAAAGATAACATTGGTAAAAAGCCCTATCGACAGACCTGAACGTCAGAAACTGACTGTACAGGCTTTAGGTCTTAATAAAACGAATTCTTCCAAAGAAGTAGAAGCGACTCCGCAAATACTGGGGATGATACGTAAAGTAACCCACCTTTTAAAAGTGGAAGAACTGGCATAAATGTGATTTAACGATCCGGGATTATAATCTTTTCGTTAAATTTTCAAATTAAAAAAGCGAGCCCCGTTCCGGTAACTATCGGAAGCTTTCGGGGCGTTAAGTCAAAAATAAAAGCAAACAACAATGAAACTACACGAATTAAGACCTGCAAAAGGTTCTGTACACAAAGACAAAAGAATTGGCCGTGGTGATGGTTCTGGTCATGGTGGAACATCTACAAAAGGTACCAAAGGCGGACAAAGCCGCTCAGGTTATAAAAGTAAAATGGCGCATGAAGGTGGCCAGATGCCTATTCAGCGGCGTGTCCCTAAACGTGGTTTTACGAACATTAACCGGATAGAATATAAAGTATTGAATCTGGGACAAATCGAACAATTGTCTGAGAAATATAGTATCACTGAATTTTCACCGGAGAGTTTGTATATTAACGGCCTGATTGCCCAAAACGACAGAATAAAAATACTGGGAAACGGGGAGCTGAATGGTAAATTCACTTTCAAAGTGAATGCTGCAAGTGCGAAAGCCAAATCCGCTATTGAAGCGGCAGGTGGAACGATAGAGATTGTAAAGTAATTTCGCTAAATTGTAACGACGCACTGACAATGCGTCTTTTATATGTACTACACCAGCAAGCCGGGGTAGTATGTTTTAAGTGCTTTTAAATTTTTTTAATTCCCGTGAAGAAATTAATACAGACACTCAAAAATATCTGGAGCATTGAAGAGTTGCGGGGTAAAATTCTTTTTACCCTGATGATGATCGCAATCTACCGGATTGGTTCACATATTGTTTTGCCCGGTATTGATCCTACTAAGCTCGAAACCGGTGATAGAAATAATAATGGTATCCTCGGTTTGATCGATGCTTTCTCCGGAGGTGCATTTAATAACGCCTCCATTTTTGCATTGGGTATCATGCCTTATATCTCTGCTTCCATTTTTATGCAGCTGATGACGGTGCTGGTGCCCCGTTTTCAGAAAATGCAAAAAGAAGGTGATAGTGGGCGTAAGAAAATCAATCAATACACCCGTTACCTCACGGTAGCAGTTACCATATTACAGGCATCTGCTTATGTAAAATATTTAGAAGGATTGACCGCACAGTCCGGAGCGATGATGGCAGGACTTTCTCCTTCCAGTTTCTGGTTAATCACTGTAGTGGTATTAACAGCAGGAACCATGTTTGTCATGTGGATGGGAGAGAAGATCACTGATAAAGGATTGGGTAATGGAACTTCGTTGATCATCATGATCGGTATCCTGGCCCGTTTGCCACAGTCTTTCCTCCAGGAGTTAAGTAGCAAATCAGGCAGAAGCGGTGATATTTTGATTTTCATTATTGAAATAGCCATCCTGATTGCGATCATTATGGGATGTATTTTGCTGATACAGGGTGTACGTAAAGTACCGGTGAACTATGCCAAGCAAATAGTGGGGAACCGCCAGTTTGGTGGCGCCAGACAGTTTCTACCATTGAAGGTGAACAGTGCCGGTGTTATGCCTATCATTTTTGCCCAGGCGATCATCTTTATCCCTACCATTTTTGCAAATTTTAATCCAACCAGTGGTAGTTTCTTAAGAGAACTGACCGACCATAAGAGTTTGTGGTATATGCTTATTTACTCCGTGGTGGTAATTGGATTTACCTTTTTGTACACGGCGCTGATCTTTAATCCCAAGCAAATAGCGGATAACCTGAAACAGAATAACGGTTTTATCCCCGGTGTAAAACCAGGACAACCGACGGCGGATTATATCGGTGCTATCATGGACCGTATCACACTGCCCGGTGCATTTTTACTTGCTTTTGTGGGTATTCTTCCGGGTATTGCAGAGCGGTTCGGTGTAACACAGGCTTTCTCTACGTTCTTTGGTGGTACTTCATTGCTGATCATGGTAGGTGTTATCCTCGATACTTTACAACAAATCGAAACACAGTTATTAATGCGTCAGTACGATGGCTTAATGAAAAGCGGACGTATACAGGGCCGTCAAACCACTTCTGCAGTCCAGATGTAACAATAAATTTTATACAGCAGGACCCGGTAAGCAATACTTGCCGGGTTTTGTTTTTTTAAAGATATTTGCAACGTATGATGCTTTATAAAACAGATGAACAGGTCGAAATGATGCGCAAGAGTGCATTGCTGGTCAGTAAGACATTGGCCGAAGTGGCCGGAATGCTGAAACCTGGTATCACCACCCTTTCTATAGATAAAGTGATTGGCCAGTTTATCAGGGATCACGAAGCCATTCCTTCCTTTTTAAATTATAAAGGTTACCCTTATAATTCCTGTATTTCAGTCAATGATGTGGTGGTGCATGGTTTCCCCGGGCCGAATGAACTGGCCGAAGGGAATATTATTTCTGTCGATATCGGTGTCATATTAAACGGCTGGCACGGTGATCATGCCTACACTTTTGCTATTGGTGATCCGGGAGTTGAAACATTGCGGCTGATACAAGTGACAAAAGAATCGTTGTATAAAGGGATTGAAAAAGCAGTAATAGGGAACAGGATCGGAGATATTGCATTTGCCATACAGGAGCATACAGAGAAAAAAAATGGCTATGGTGTGGTAAGGGAATTGGTGGGGCATGGGCTGGGCCGGAGCCTGCATGAAGATCCCCAGGTACCTAACTATGGCAAACGGGGAAGCGGTCCGAAATTGAAAGAAGGATTGGTGCTGGCAATAGAACCGATGATCAACCTGGGAAAGAAAGAAGTGTTTACTGAAGAAGATGGCTGGACCGTACGGACAAAGGACGGAAAACCATCGGTGCATTTTGAACATGATGTCTGTGTCAGGAAAGGGAAGGCAGATATATTGTCCAATTACAGTACGATTGAAAAGGCAGAAGAAACAAATCCTAACTTATTTACCCAACAAATACTTCAACCCCTCAGCTGAGGGGTTTTATTTTATGGTAGTAAAAAAACTGGTAGTGGTAGGGGGCGGAGCAGCCGGTTTTTTCTGTGCAGTGAATGCAGCAAGATTAAACCCTAACCTGCAGGTCATCCTGATAGAAAAGACCGGTAAGCTTTTATCGAAAGTAAAAGTAAGTGGCGGTGGCCGCTGCAATGTTACGCACGCTTGTTTTGATATTGCGGATATGAGTAAAAGATATCCAAGGGGAGGAAATTTTGTAAAGAAAACGTTTCACCAGTTTTTTACCACAGATACGATCGACTGGTTTCGCCAAAGAGGAGTAGAACTGAAAGAGGAAAAAGACGGAAGAATGTTTCCCATTACTGACTCCTCTCAGACAATCATTGATTGCCTGCTGAACGAAATGAGCCGGTATGGTATTGAAATGATGATGCAGACAGAAGTAAAAAACATAAACAGTAAGAAAGGACAATTTGCCATTCAACTATCCAACTCCAGGATGCTTACAGCTGACTATATATGTATTGCAAGCGGGGGATATCCAAAGTCTTCTATGTTTGAATGGCTGCGGGAGCTGGGACATTCCATTGAAGACCCGGTCCCATCTTTATTCACGTTTAATATGCCAGGTCATCCGATCAGGGAACTGATGGGTGTAAGTGTGGAAAATACCAGGGTCAAGATCACCGGAACAAAGCTTGAACAGGAGGGCCCGCTACTGATTACCCATTGGGGAATGAGCGGCCCGGCAATATTAAAGCTAAGTGCATGGGGAGCCCGGGAACTGGCTATTAAACAATATAATTTTAGTATCGTTGTTAACTGGTTGCCAAATTACAATGAACAACAACTGGCTGAGAAATTTCAGTCACTTCGTTTTGAAATTGCTGCACAAAAACTAGGAACAAAAAACCATTTCGGTTTGCCGGGAAGATTATGGGATTTTTTATTGCATTATTCAGGTGTAGATGCAGAAAGAAGATGGACCGATCTGCCTTCAAAAGATGCCAACAAACTGGTTAAGAATTTATGTAGTTGCGGGTTTGAGGTAAAAGGGAAAACAACATTCAAAGAAGAATTTGTAACGGCTGGCGGTATCCGGCTTACTGAAATCGATCATACAACGATGATGAGTAAAAAACAACCGAACCTTTTTTTTGCCGGTGAAGTCTTGGATGTAGACGGAGTGACCGGCGGATTTAATTTCCAGTATGCCTGGACCAGTGGGTTTATTGCTGGTAAAACGATTGCTCAAATTTCTTTATAATTGTTTCCCTGCTTTATCATCATATCGCTATGCAGATAAGTATTATCATACCGGTTTATAATGAAGCTGAGCATATCGGAGAACTTATCCGTTATCTTCTGCAATATAAAACGGAGGCGGTCGCAGAAATCATTGTGGTGGATGCTGGCAGTACGGATGATACGTTGCTGATAGCTAACAATGCAGGAGCAGCAGGGATTCTCTCACCTCAAAAAGGCAGGGCAGCACAAATGCACTATGCGGCATCATTGGCCAAAGGAGATGTTTTATATTTTGTCCATGCAGATACATTCCCTCCTGCCTCTTTTGTTGCCGATATTAGCAAGGCAATAGAAGATGGGTTTGCTATCGGCCGGTATCGTACACAATTTAATTCCCGTAAATGGTATTTAAAGATCAATGCGTGGTTTACCCGGTTCGACTGGTTTATCTGTATGGGTGGAGACCAGACACTTTTTATTACCCGGGATTTGTATATGAGCGCAGGTGGTTTCAAAACAGATATGCTGATCATGGAAGAGTATGAATTTGTTTCAAGGGCAAGAGAAAAAGAGCGGTACAAAATCTTTAATAAGCCGACCCTTGTTTCAGCCCGTAAATATGACACAAACAGCTGGTGGAAAGTACAAATGACCAACAGGAAGATCGTCAGTATGTATAAAAATGGGGCTTCCCAGGTGGAAATGGTGCATATGTATAAAAAAATGCTGAACTACCGCTAAAACTACCCGATCCCCTGCATGTAAGTAGTTTTATTGTATGGAGACTTATTTCAATTCTTTTATACAGGCTACCAACAGATCACTTAGTATTTTATCCGACCTGCCCGCCACTTCAATGATCTCAGCAATATTTACGGGTTGTAAATGATCGGGGTCACATTCATCCGTGACAACACTGATGGCTGCACATTTTATCCCAGCCTGGTTGGCCACTATTACTTCTGGGACTGTACTCATGCCTACCAGGTCCGCGCCGGTGGAACGGAGCCAGCGGTATTCGGCCCGGGTCTCCAGATTAGGGCCCATCACGGCTGCATAGATCCCTTTTTTTACCATCTTGTTTTGTAATAACGCGGTATCTTCTAACAGTTTTATTAAGCGCATATCATAGGGACGGCTCATATCAACAAAACGCTGACCCAGCGCCGGGTCACTTACGCCCCGAAGCGGATTATCCGGCAGGAAATTGATATGGTCTTCCAATAAAACGAGGTCGCCTTTTTTGTAGCTTGGGTTCAGCCCACCAGCTGCATTGCTTAGAAAAAGATAGTTTATACCTAATGCTTTCATTACGCGTATCGGAAAAGTAATTTGCTGCATACTATAGCCCTCATAATAATGAAAACGACCCTGCATCGCAATGACCTTCACGTCACCAACGGAGCCATACAACAGGTTGCCTTTATGAAACTCTACCGTGGCTTCAGGGAAGTTCGGAATGGCCGGATAAGGGATCGAAATCGGGTTCTCAATTTTATCTGCCATTGCACCGAGACCGGTGCCCATAACAATACCCACCACAGGTTGATTAAAGCCGGATGTCCGCAGAAAAGAAGCGGTTTCGACTATACTTTCAGGTGTTAATATCATTTAAACAAATTTACTATTTCGAATCTTTTACCGGTAAATTTACGTTTATAGTAGGTCATTCGTCTAACCAACTACACCTGTCTTTCATGAAATGGAGCTTTCTTTTCATATGCATCATGGCGAATGTCACATTACGTGGCCAGTCTGGATATGGGCTAAACGATATGACTGGCGACTTCCCTGTTCATAAAATACTTAATAGTTCTTCTGCTTCCTCAACGTTTTCGCAGTTAAAAGACCGGTTACTGGTAGTTGATTTCTTTGGTACCTGGTGCGTGCCTTGTGTAAAGGCTTTGCCAAAATTATCAGCCCTCCAGGAAAAATACAACGATCGTGTGAGAATACTGCTTGTATCAAATGAACCAGAAGCAAAGCTGACTAGTTTTATCAGCAGACAACAAGACTTTACACTACCACTTGTAGTGGATGAAAAAGAGTTATTCACTAAACATTTTCAGCCACCTTCCTATCCTTATACCGTGATTGTTAATAAGAGTGGCAAAGTTATTGCAATACCTTCACAGGAGGAAATGACTGCTGAAAATATTGATAAGTGGTTGAAGGAAGAAGAAGCCGGTTCAGTGGTCATCGGTATGACTAATAAGGTTGTTAACCAACCTTTATCTTCAACAAATAAAGAGAAGGAAATCATGGAACCGTCTGCCAACAGGTTAGTCCAACTATCGCAGCAGTTTATGTATGCTGCCAAAACAGACGAAGATGTATCAGGTTTTGTCCAGCAACTCCGGCAAATTGCCATGACTGATCTGCGATCAACTATAAAAACAGATGAGGAGAAAAAGGCCTTCTGGATAAATCTTTATAATGCATATACACAGGTATCATTAAAGAAAAATCCTGAGCAGTATAAGAAAAGAAGTCAATTCTTCGGAAGTAAACAAATAGAGATTGCGGGAGAAAAATTTAGTCTTGATGATATAGAACATGGTATTCTGCGCCGCTCAAGTATAAAATGGAGTTTGGGGCATTTGAAAAAACCATTTCCCGGTAAAACAGAGAAACAATTGCGGGTTAATCAATTGGATTACCGGTTACATTTTGCCCTGAACTGCGGAGCCAAAAGTTGCCCACCGATCGCTTTTTATAAGGCGGAAAGTATAAATGAACAATTGGCACTCGCAACAAAAGTTTATTTAACAAGTGAGGTGAAATATGATGAAGTGGCTAATAGGGCAGAGCTGCCCACATTAATGAGCTGGTTTCGCCGTGATTTTGGAGGTAAGAAAGGGATGCTATCTTTACTTCGGGAACTTTCAATTGTCCCGGCCGATAAAAAGCCGGCAATACAATTTAAAGAGTACGACTGGACACTATATCTTCAAAACTATAAATCATAACATATGGCTAATCATTATTACAACGCAGAGGACCTTGGAAAATTTGGAAATGTCGGCGAGTTTCAAAAGCCAATGGCCGATAAATTTTTTGCCTGGTATGGGGAAGTGTTTGGAGAAGGTAACTTAACGGCTAAAGAAAAATCATTGATTGCTTTAGCCGTAGCTCATGCTGTACAATGCCCTTATTGTATCGATGCTTACAGCAGCGACGCATTTGAAAAAGGATGGAGTGAAGGACAAATGATGGAAGCTATTCATGTAGCTGCTGCCATCAAGGGTGGCGCAGCATTAGTGCATGGTGTGCAGATGATGAATAAGGTAAAAGAAGTGGCCATGTAAATAAATCTGATAATCAGTTAATAGAAAATTTGAAAATGAAGTCTCTGAAATCTCAGCATCACTTGTTATCCGATTCAAATGAACAGATTGAAATCCTGGAGCATGGCCGTAATCATGATGATGCTTTCAGGTTAGTGCCCTTTCAGCAAAAACTGGAGGCGGTTGGTTTATTTCCATTAAAGCCAATACAATTAGAAATTTTTCAAATCAATGTAGGCAAAATGTGCAACCAGGTTTGCAAGCATTGCCATGTGGATGCAGGACCGGACCGTAAAGAAATAATGACCAGAGAAACGATGCAGCAATGTTTGAATGTGCTGTCAGCTAATAAATCTTTTACCACAGTTGATCTTACCGGTGGTGCTCCGGAACTCAATCCCGATTTCAGATGGTTTGTGGAGGAAATTAAAAAACTGGACAAGCATATAATTGTCCGTTGCAATCTTACTATCATCCTGGCCAATAAAAGATTTAATGACCTTCCAGAATTTTTTAAGCTGCATAATATTGAAGTGGTGTCGTCACTTCCTTTTTATAGTAAAGAGCGGACAGACAGGCAAAGAGGAGATGGTGTATTTGAAGATTCTATCAAAGCACTTCAATTGCTGAACGGAGTTGGCTATGGAATAATAGGGACTGGTCTACTATTAAACCTGGTGTATAATCCGGCAGGTGCTTTTTTGCCGCCTGCTCAGGATGCTTTACAAAAAGATTTTAAAGCGGCATTAAAAAGGGATTTCAATATCGAATTCAACAACCTTTTTGCTATTACCAATTTACCTATCAGTCGCTTTCTGCAATATTTATTAGAAAGCGGCAACTATGAAAAGTATATGGAGAAACTGGTTTTAGCATTTAATCCCGTAGCTGCCGCTAATGTAATGTGTCGGAATACACTCTCCATTGGTTGGGATGGATTTATTTATGATTGTGATTTTAACCAGATGCTGGATATGAAAGTAAATTGTTCATCTCAGCATATTTCACAATTCAGTTTATCTGTTTTAGCCAACCGCGAAATTGTAATAAACCAACATTGCTATGGCTGCACCGCTGGTGCAGGAAGTAGCTGTGGAGGAGCAGTAGCTTAATTTTTACTAAAAAAAATAAACGGATGTCATATTTAGAAACAACCAGGGATATTTATAGAGAAGCGGCAGAAAATCCACAGGTAGGTCTTTGCTGTACTACAACGCCCGTTTGGCAATTGCCCGGATTAGACATACCAGTAAAGATGCAGCAAATGAATTACGGATGCGGCAGTACCGTTCATCCAAGGGACCTTGTAAATAATCCGAAAATTTTATATGTAGGTATTGGGGGAGGAATGGAGTTGTTACAATTTGCTTATTTCAGCCGGCAACAAAATGGAGTTATTGGTGTAGATGTGGTTGATGAAATGATAACAGCTTGTAAGGAGAATTTTGTGGAGGCAGAAAAATTAAATCCCTGGTTCAGGAGTGAGTTTGTGGGAGTAAAAAAAGGTGATGCATTGAATTTGCCGGTAGAAGATGCAAGCATAGATGTAGCTGCACAAAATTGTTTGTTTAATATTTTTAAACAGGAAGACTTGAAACAGGCATTAGGGGAAATGTACCGGGTGTTGAAACCCCGTGGCCGATTAGTAATGAGTGACCCGACTTGCGAAGCTATTATGCCGGAATCATTACGGGAAGATGAAAGGTTAAGGGCATTATGTCTCAGTGGCTCATTACCCTTGTGGGATTATATTAAAATGATAACCGATGTTGGTTTTGGTACCGTGGAGATAAGAGCTAAACGTCCTTATCGTATTCTTGACCCAAAGAACTATGATACCGACAAACTTATTTATATAGAGAGTGTGGAAGTATGTGCTATAAAAGACCCGATGCCTGCTGACGGCCCTTGTGTGTTTACAGGTAAGACAGCTATTTATTATGGCGGTAATGATTGTTTTGATGATAATAAAGGCCATTTGTTATTACCCAATCAGCCATTAGCGGTTTGTGATAAAACTGCCCGTGCATTAGCAGCATTAGGTAGTGAAGATATTTTTATTTCTGGTTCCACCTGGTTTTATGATGGAGGGGGATGCTGCTAAAAATAGTGTGGTAGCCGAAGATATTTTCTTAAAGTAGTAGCCGCTGTTGTGCCAGTCCCGATTTATCCGGGTTTGCACTTTTCCTCGTTCTCTTTTCATGGCAACAGGTATGTACTTTATTTTGCATTTATTTTCTTCCTTACTTTTTTGTAAGAAAAATAACTGCTGAGTATTGTTGTTACCCCTAGTATAGTATAAATCCACCAGGGTATATTTCTCCCCATAATGACGAGATAGATGTTGGCAGCATTAAAAATGAGGACGGCAACTATAGCAGGGAGAAAAATTGATTTATTTTTACGGTAATTACTTATTAGCCATGCAACAGCCGCAATAAATAAAGGAGTTGCAACAACATGTATTCCCACAAATATAAGTGGGTCGACATGATAGCTTTCCCCTAAAGTCACATAGTATTTTTTAATACTTTCCCAAATATTTTGCATAAATTGAAGTTATGAGATACTGAGGACAGGAGCACAACACTTTTGTATTTTAAGCGAAAAAATATATAACTGCATTTTTTAAGACAATACCAATTTTTTAGCTATGAAACCTAATGATAAAAATGCGGCATTACCTGTAGATCAAAGACCGTTCCGGGTATTAATAATCGCCGGTTCAGGCCGTAAACAGTACAATTGTCCCGGTGTTGACAGCAAAGCAAGGATGCTGATGCTAAAAATGGCTGATATGCTGCCGCAGGAATGGGAAATAGATTACGAGGATTTAAGCAACGCTTATGGAAGGGCACACATCCAAAGTTGCAATGCCTGTGTATCTACTTCAATGGCATTATGTGTGTGGCCGTGTAATTGCTATAAAAAAAACAGCCATGCAGAACCGGATTTTATGTGGGATGCAGATATGTATGCCCGGTTGGATATGGCTGATGCATGGGCCATTATAGGACCCGTGAACTGGTACGGGCCCACCAGTAATTTAAAACTAATGTTTGACAGAATGGTTTGCATGAACGGTGGTAATCCTGATGAAAAATTAATTGCACATAAAGATCCGGAAAAAGCAATGGCATTAGAGCAATCGGAACAATGGAAGAGCTTAATGTTAAATCACCTCGAAGGGAGAACTGCTGGATTCTTTTGTTATGGTGATCAGGGAGGAGATGAAATGGATGAAAATAATATTCCGAAAATTTTAACGCATAAAAAATATTTTGATGGGGATACAGAACCATTTGATGACATGCGACAGGCATATGCGCCGCTTGTATGGCAATGCAGGTATGGTGGAATAGAAGTGCCGGAAAAATTATGGGAATATGCAGATAGCGGGGTAGGCAAGAAGTACAGCGAAAACCAAAGTGAAGATGTGATTTTTGAGAAAGATTATATCAATAAATTTGAGAATTGGGTGCAACATTTTAAAACCTTTGTTGCAGCAAAAGGAAAATTACAACCCGGCAAATACCGGGCTTACGGGTATAAACCACCTTCAAATTTTTGGGATGAGATTAAGTCAGGCTTGCGGGCATTTAAGCTCCGGTTTGGGAAAGCACCTGAAAACTCATCACCACAAAAGCAAATGGAATTAAACTTAAACCGTAACAGAACCGTACACCCTAAAAAAACAGAAGGCCAAAAGCTGAGAAGTAAATGAAAAAGGGCTTAATCATATTTGTACGAAAACCAGAACTGCGGAAAGTAAAAACAAGACTGGCAGCCTCTATTGGGGATGAAAAAGCTTTGTATATATATAAAGAATTACTGCAACACACTTTTCAAATTGCAAATGCAATTGATGCTGATAAATTTGTTTTTTATCATGAGGAAATTGAAAGTAATGATCTGTGGACAGCTGAAAGATTCTTCAAATTTGTTCAAATCAATAAAGATCTCGGAAAAAAAATGAACCATGCATTTACATCGCTACTTGAAGAAGGGTATGAAAAAGCAGTTATTATCGGCAGCGATTGTTTCGAATTAAACGCAACAATTGTAAATAAAGCATTTGAATCCTTAAATGAAAATGATGTAGTGATCGGACCTGCAAAAGACGGAGGCTATTACCTTCTCGGAATGAAAAAAATGTACTCTTTCATTTTTGAGAATAAAGAATGGAGCACTCCAACAGTATATAATGACACCATCGCTGATTTCAGAAAGCAGCAATTATCTTTCTATGTGTTGCCGGTACTTACCGATGTGGATACGGAAAAAGATTGGCTGGTCACTAAAAAGAGTTTAGCATGACCCTGGCATTTGTTTTTTCGGGTTACCTGGAACACATACCTGAAAAGCGGTGGCAATCAATTATTCTTTTTGCTGTTTTATTATTGCAATATACTGCAGAACATTTATTTCCGGCAGCTCGTAAATATAATGACAGAAAAAATGAAGGACGTAATTTATTAATTGGGGTCATAAACCTCGCCATCCTGTTTTTCCCATCTGTACTTATAATTGAGTTGTTATCCGCAATTGAAAAAAATAAAATGGGATTGTTGCAGCAATTCATTTTCCCATTTTGGTTAAAGTTGGCGATTACAATATTTTTTATGGATTTAGCCATGTACTGGTGGCACCGCATCAACCACACCCAAAAAATATTCTGGCGTTTTCACCAGTTTCACCACAAGGATAATAAAATGAATACTACCACCGCTTTACGTTTTCATACGGTAGAGCTGTTGTTTTCTACTGTATGTAAAGCCATTTTCTTTTTGTTGATGGGATTTTCTTTTTTGCCCATTCTTATTTACGAAGCGATATTTTTCATAATTGTGCTCATCCATCATTCTAATATTGCTATCAGCCGTAGGATTGATCACATATACAGAAAACTATTTTCTTCTCCGCTGATGCACCGTATTCATCATTCAGATAAACAGCAGGAAACTGATACTAATTATGGCTCTGTATTTAGTTGCTGGGATCGGCTTTTTAAGACGTATAAAAATGAAGCCAGTGGAGAAATTGTTTTCGGGGTAAAAAAGGAATAACTGCTATTTATCCAATTGCGGCTTTAGTTGTGTGTATGCCCAGGCAGTAAAAGGTAAAAGTATCAGTAGGAAAATTGCCCACCAGCCGCCGGTTATAATCCATACAATAGCTACTAGTACAATTAAGTAAAGTATATAGCCGAAAAGAAGAATGCCGATCAGTACAGAATCATAATGATCATTATGATTATTTTTTTTCCAGGTAAATTTTTTAACCGGTAAGTAAAGTGGTAAATGAATAAGATAGCCAACAGCAGCTGGGATAGCCAATACTATTTTTTTTTGTACAGAAGGCTTTATTTCAAGTAATTCTCTTTGTTTTAGTTTATCCTGTTTTGGTATTTCAAAAACCAATTGTTCCAGTTGTTTTTGTAATTGGTTATTAAAAGACTGATGCCGCATGCCATCTGCTTCAGTGAAATTAATATTTTCTTTAATGATAGGCGAACCAAAATTTAGAAAAATATTTTTGCCAAACCTCCTGAACGAACTGTAATTAATACCGACTGATATTACCTGTAATGGAATGTTTTCTTCCCATGCTTTGATGGCCAGTCTTGCTGTCCCTTTTTTTAAGGGACGGAGATGCCACTCGTTGATACATTTGCCTTCACTGAAAATTGTTATTATTCCATTATTCCGGAAAATAGTAGTGCAGGCTTCAAATGTTTTATAATTTTCTGAGAGGTTTTCTACTCCTTCGCTGGTACGATAGACGGGTAATATTTTTAAAGCAGTCAGCATCCGGATAACAACAGGATTTTTAAATACATCACCTCTTGCCAGTGACCATACTGGTTGTTCAAATAGTGTATCAAGAATAACGGAGTCGAGAAAAGAATTAGGATGATTACAAGCCAGTAACACCGGCCCCTTGATTTTTAATAAACCGGGTTGGTTGATGATTATCTTCCGGCAAAAAATTCGGATGGCAATCCGGGCAATAAGTTTAAGGCAACGGTAAAACAAACAGCTAGTTTTGGTGAATATAGTAAGAATTGCCAGATGAAACATATATCCTACTCTGCCCCAGGCTCCACAACGAAAGCTAAATCAAGGAGTTGGGGCTGGAAACAAAACCAAAAATATCCCCCGCCCAAAGCCAGCTCTACGGCTTATTATCTTATCTTTGCTGCCCCGAAAATAAAACCCTTCGGGACTATTTAAATGTTTGAAAACGTAATTAGAAAACAACTAAACGCTGATGAACAGGAGACTGCAGCTTCCCTCCCGGAAGAGACAGCTACAGCGACAACAACTGCACCTGTCGCAGATTCCGGTTCTGCCGGAATAGAGGAGGTTTCTGCAAAGAAACCTGCTTATGCCCCGGAAACGCCCCATGATGATTTTGACTGGAGTGTTGACAAACGTAACGTGACGTCTTACACGAAAGATGAAAAAGAAAAATATCATACGGTGTATGATAACACATTTGTTCAGTTAGACGATGGACAAATGATGAAAGGATTGGTAGTTGGTTTAACTAAAACCGACGTAGTCCTGAACATTGGCTTTAAAAGTGATGGTTTGATTTCCCTCAATGAATTCCGTGATCTTCCTAATCTTTCCGTAGGTGATGAAGTGGAAGTGATGATCGTAGAAAAAGAAGACAGGGACGGACACCTGAACCTGAGCCGCCGCCAGGCCCGTATTACCAGGGCATGGGAAAGAATTGTGGAAGTACACAAAACAGGTGAAGTGATCACCGGTACAGTTACTTCTAAAACCAAGGGTGGTTTGATCGTTGACGTATTTGGAATGGAAACATTCTTACCAGGTTCACAGATCGATGTGAAGCCTGTAACAGATTACGATCAGTTTGTAGGTAAAACAATGGAATTTAAAGTAGTTAAGATCAACGAAACTATTAAGAATGCTGTTGTATCTCACAAAGCCCTGATCGAAAGCGATATCGAAGCACAACGTGCAGAGATCATGAGCAAACTGGAGAAAGGACAAGTACTGGAAGGAACGGTGAAGAATATTACCGATTTCGGTGCGTTCATGGACCTGGGTGGCTTAGATGGGCTGTTATATATTACTGATATTTCATGGGGGCGTATCTCTCACCCGACTGAAGTATTGAAATTGGATCAGAAGATCAATGTGGTGGTACTTGATTTTGATGATGAGAAGAAACGTATCAGCCTTGGCCTGAAACAACTGACCCCGCATCCATGGGATGTGCTGGCAGAAAATATTGCTGAAGGCAATATCGTAAAAGGTAAAGTGGTAAATATTGAAGATTACGGTGCTTTCCTCGAAATTCAGCCGGGTGTGGAAGGACTGGTGCATGTATCAGAAATTACGTGGGCCAATACGCCAATCAACGCCAAAGAATTCTTTAAGCTGGGTGATGAGCATGAAGCGAAAGTAGTAACCCTGGATAAAGCAAGCCGCAAGATGAGCTTGTCGATCAAGCAGCTTTCTGCTGATCCGTGGAATGATATTGAAATAAAATTTGCAGAAGGCAGCAAGCATAACGGCCTGGTGAAGAATATCACTAATTATGGTGTGTTTGTCGAACTGGCTGCTGGTATCGGTGGTATGATCCATATCAGCGACCTGAGCTGGCTGAAGCGCTTTAATCACCCCGGTGAATACACGAAAGTGGCTGCTAACATTGATGTGATCATCCTGGGTATCGATAAAGAAAACAGGAAACTGCAATTAGGTCACAAACAACTGGAAGAAGATCCCTGGAATTCCCTGCAGGATACGTTTGCCATCGGCAGCCTTCATGAAGGTACGGTGAGCCGCAGAGATGATAAAGGCGCTACTGTTCAGTTATCTTATGGCCTGGAAGGCTTTGCTCCTAACCGTCATCTTGCGAAAGAAGATGGTAAGAGTATTGCTGCAGATGAAACTGCTCAGTTCATGGTGATTGAGTTTGACCGCAATGAAAAACGCATTGTAGTATCTCATACCCGCATTTGGGAGCAGGTAAAAGTGGAAGAGGCTGAAACTGCTAAGAAAGAAGTAAGGGCAGAAGCTGAAAGCACAAGAAAGGCTGTTAAGAACGTACAGACTAAAGTAGAAAAATCTACTTTGGGTGATTTGGGTGTGCTGGCTGAATTGAAGAAAAAGATGGAAGGTGGCAGCGATGATACAGCTCCAGCTGCCGAAGAAACAAAGCCTGAATAAGTACAGTTTATTTGGTTTAATAATCAAATCCTCTCGTTTCAAACGAGAGGATTTTTTTTATACGATCAACCTGCTTTAAACCCCTCATGGGGAATTTAGAAAATCTCTTTATGGAGATTGTAGAACTATCTACCCATTATTATCCTGTTTTGTAGAATTATGTACCTGTTTAACGTTGTTATAATCTTTTTGAGGGAGTCTTTTTCTGGTACGCTTTTCGGTAATTCTTGTTATCCCCCCTACGAAAAAAACAAATCCCGTTTCTTGTGAAAGTGCCAGCTAAAAGTCTGGAAAAAATTTTTAGAGCATTTTTAATCTTTTTAAAATTAAACGTTATGAAAACAGTTTTACGATCACTCTTGTTTATCGCCCTTGTTGCGTTTAGCGCCGGAAAGCTACGTGCTCAATGTACGGTTTCTGATATTTTTATTCAGAATATACGAAATGTTGTTCCGGGTACTGGCACCTGCACAGTAACTTTTGATGCCACCTTTAATATTGCAAATAATGGGGGGAATAAATATATTTTTATTCATGCCTGGCTACAAAGTGAGTATCCAGATTATTTTCAGTGTGTAAATGGCAATCCCACACTTAATGGTTCAATCGCTGCTCCTGACGCGGGTGATCTTGGTAATTCTTTTTTTAATATTGGTATAGATAACAATGGTCCTATCCCCACCATTTTAACCGTTTATCCGCCTGATCCTTCAGTTACTTTAACTACTGTAAATTCAATAACAAGAGTAGTATTACCTGATGGTTCAGCTAACATCACCCTGATAGGTGTAACTACGACAGTGTCTGTACCTTGTGGTACGCCTGTTGTTATAGTAGCTGATCTTTGGTCAAGTCAGTCCTCTAATGCGCAAAGAGCCCATTGTGTCAATTGCGGTATTTTATCTACGGCAGGATACATATCAGTGACCGGGTTTATTTTTTGCGGTAACCCTCCAACTTATTCTGCAATAGTGACAAATAACACCGGTATTGCACTCAATGGTTATTACAGAGTATATGCTGATGTAAACCGGGATGGCTATTTTACTCCTGTTACAGATACGCTTATAAGTGGTCCGATTACATATGGCATTGTTGCGGGACCGGCTACTACTACTACTGTCGGGGGTTCGATACCGGTTGCAAATCTTGGCCAGAATATATTCCTGGTGTTCACTCAAACAACTGGCACAGGAACTGGTGCTTCGAGAGTTATTTTATTACGTTCACCATTGTGTAGCCCTTTGCCAGTTAGCTTTACCTCATTTACAGCAAAAAGAATCAACAGGTCAAATGTGACATTAAGATGGGAAACAGCTACCGAAACAAATAACAGTGGTTTTGGATTGCAAAGAAATATTGGGAATAACGTCTGGGAGACGATAGCCTTTATCAGATCACAGGCACTCGGTGGAAATAGCAGTTCAATGCAGGTGTATACATATAATGATTTGAATGCAAGCAAGGATATAAGTCAATACCGAATTCAGCAGGTAGATATTGATGGAAGAAGCAAGCTCAGTGATATTCGTACTGTACGGGGTGACGGGCAAAAAGGAAGGACACTAATATATCCTAACCCAAGTCAGGATGGAAGAGTGAATGTGGTATTTGAAGACAGAGAAGTCAACCGGGCTGTAACGCTCGCCGACATCAGCGGCCGCATCATCAGGCAATGGAAAGCTATAAATGGTAATACTATCCAGATAGATAATTTGAAACCGGGAATTTATTTGCTGCGTACAATCATACCTGAAACAGGAGAAAATACGGTGGAAAAAATAGTTGTAGGAGGAATTAAATAAAAATAGGCTTTACGATATTGATTTTTTCACTTAACCTTCAAGGTAGGTTAAATAAAGGGCTCCTTTTCAGGGGTCCTTTATTACATTAAAAAAGGATGACTTTCAAAGGGGTTTATTATATTACAATTCATTAATTTGAGCCATCATTGCTGGCTAAATACAATACATGACTCCTATTGTCGAAAGGTTAAAGAATTTTCACCCGGTGAGGAAAATAGTCTACTTCTTTGTAGGCCTTTTTTCCTATCCAGGACTTGCCATTATCAATAAGCTGAAGATTGAAGGTACGGAGCATTTCAAGGGGCTCCCTCCCAAAAAAGTGTTGTTTGTGAGTAATCATCAAACCTATTTTGCGGATGTCATTACTTTTCTCCATATTTTTTGTGCGGTGAAATGGGGGAAGAAGAACCGGTTAGGTATTCCGTATTATTTACTGAATCCGTTTACCAGGGTCAATTATGTGGCAGCCGAAGAAACCATGAAAGGAAGTTTTATCAGCCGGCTTTTTTTACTGGCTGGAGGATTAACTGTGAGACGTACCTGGCGGGCTGAAGGAAAAGAAATTCGCAGAGGTCTGGACCCATCCGATACCCGCAAGATCACCAGGGCATTGGAAAATAACTGGGTGATCACTTTTCCGCAGGGAACCACCAAGCCTTTCGCTCCCGGAAGGAAAGGTACGGCACTGATTATCAAACAAATGAAACCTATTGTGATACCGGTGGTGATCAGGGGTTTCTGGAGGGCGTTTAACAAGAAAGGATTGAAATTCAAAAAGAAGGGATCCCTTCTCTCCATCACTTTTAAAGCACCATTAGTTATTGACTATGATGCGTCATCCGAAGACATTATGGCGCAGCTTATGGACTCCATCGAACAAAGCAAAAGGTTTATGATGAAGGGAAAACATCATTGGCAAACCACGGATAAATAAGCAGTCGTTTACTCTTTAAAAAACAGGGCTTTTAATTCCACCGCATCATCGGGTTTCATTTTTCCGCCCAGTATCAGCCGCAGCTGCCTTCTTCGTAAGGCACCATCAAACAATTTTTTCTCCTCTTCTGTTTCTACCAGGAGTTGTGGAACGGTCCGCGGTTTCCGGTTGGGATCGAGTGCAACAAATGTGTAATAAGCCTGATTGCTTTTGTATTTATATTGCTGGGTCAGGTCTTCTCCCCATACATTCAGGTGTACTTCCATCGATGAATTGAAAGTCCGGGTTATCCTGGCTTCAATATGAACCACGTTCCCGAGTTTGATGGGGTTTTCAAAAGATATATTATCAACAGAAGCCGTGACGACGGGCGCATTACAATGCTTTTGCGCTGCTATGGCTGCAGCAATATCCATCCAGTACATTAATCGTCCACCCATCAGGTTGCCAAATACATTGGTATCGTTGGGTAACACCAGCTCGGTCATGATTGTCAGGCTTTCCGCTGATTTTTTAGAATTCATAGTCGCCATTTGCGCAAAGATAGGCAAGGAGGGGCAGCCATTCTGGCGATGAGAGGAATTGATTTTCCAAAAACGTAACATACTGCCTGCGTTTGCCTGGGGTCACCGCTAAAAGACATTCTTTCCAATAAAAGGCTTTCAGTTAATTTTACAGGAAATTACGTTTGCTGTATGGATATATCTACACCTGCTATTTCGTTTGATAATACAGAGTTTGCATTTGAATACAAAACCAATGAGCAACTGAAGAAGGCCAGCTTTCTTTTTTCTATGATGGCTAAACCCTGGCTGGTCAGTATGGGAACCCGCATTGCGCCCTGGTCCATCAAGGCCGGGCTGCCCGTAAAAGGAATTATCCGTAGTACGATTTTTGCCCAGTTTGTAGGAGGTGAGACCCTGGAGCAAACTGCCGTGGTGGCAAGCAAGATGGGAACGTACAATGTTCAGGTGATACTCGATTATGGTGTGGAAGGAGGAGATGACGGGGAACTCGGGTTTGACAATTCTACGGACGAATTTATCCGGGTGATCAACTATTCAGCCACGCAGCCCAATATTCCTTTTATGAGTATTAAAGTAACGGGTCTTGCCCGCTTTGCTTTATTGGAAAAACTGGACACGATGATGCACCAGGCGGAAGGTACGCTGATGAAACGTTTTTTGAAATCAATAGATGACCTGAATGCAGCAGAAAAAGAAGAGTGGCACCGGGTCCGTCACCGGATGATGCGGATCTGCGAAATAGCGGCAGAGAAAAAGGTGGGGGTGCTAATCGATGCAGAGGAAACCTGGATACAGGACCCGGTTGATGCGCTTACGATCCTGATGATGGATACGTTTAATAAAAATCGTTGTGTTGTTTACAATACCATTCAGCATTACCGGCACGACAGGCTTCAGTTCCTGAAAGATTCTTATGAAGCAGCCAGGGAAAGAAATTTTATTTTAGGTGCCAAACTGGTGCGGGGCGCTTATATGGAGAAGGAAAGAAAAAGGGCTGCGGAGAAGGGTTATCCCTCCCCGATACAACAGGATAAGGAAAGTACTGACAGGGATTATAATGCTGGAATAGAATTTTGTATTCAGCACCTCGACAGGATCGGACTGATCGTTGCTTCACATAATGAGTACAGTAATCTCTACGCTACCCAGCTGTTACAACAAAAAGGACTATCATTAAATCATCCGCATATACACTGGAGCCAGCTCTATGGGATGAGTGATAATATCACGTTCAACCTCGCCCATGCCGGTTGTTCCGTGAGCAAGTACCTGCCCTTTGGTCCGATAAAAGATGTAGTGCCTTACCTGATGCGGCGGGCCCAGGAAAATACATCGGTAAAAGGGCAGACCGGCCGGGAATTGGCTCTGATCAAAAAGGAATTGGAGCGACGAAAAGGATAAAGGCAAAACTCCTTCACGTAAAAACTGCAAGCTGTTCCATTTCACAGCTTCTATACACTAAAGCAGGGCCTCGTCTATAGTGGGATTGTAAATGCTAAACCCGATAGTCCCGATTACTATCAGGATCGGTTCATACAAAGTGCAGAATGGATTTTTTGGCGAACTGATAACTTGGTACGGTAACCGGATATTTTATTTTTCTTTTGTTGGCTGGCTGTCTTTTACCAGGGCCAATTGAGTTGCAGGTATCAGCAGCAAGAGGGTATATTTCTCACCAGAATTTTATTTTATCAAACATTTTTGAAAAGTTTTGGTAAGCGAGGGCAAAAAAACATACACCTACTGACTGCTATTCTCCTCCCAGGCTTCATGAATGGCCAGTTTAAATAGTTTATCAAGCTTTGCTGTGTCCGGTTGGTCATATTGTTCCAACGATTGTATATATTCATTGTAAAACTCAATTTTTTGTTCAACGAAGTCGTTCAGGATTTGAATTTTGGGTTCTTCATTCAATTCTTCACCTGCCATTTTTCGGGTTAGTAAGTTTTGGATTGCTGTCTTAATAGGTTGGTCTGTAACCTGGCTGTCCAAAAGTTTATGGAATTCCATGGGGACCATTGTATTGGTTTGTTTAATCCAGTCGCAGGCAAGTATAGGCCGTAAAACATAAAAGTATTTTTTTACTCTCACATTTTCCTTCTGTAAATATGTTTTGTAATTACCTTCTGCCATATGCAGGTAATGATGAAGACAGGATTTTGGATTGAAATATTCCTTTGTCAGGTCACGTAGTTTGTCTGCTGTAGAAGATTGCTGCAGGTAAACGATTGGACTTCTTAACCATTCTAACATGGGTGGATTTGATTTTCTAAAAAGGCGTAATGCTTTTTTTAGTTCCCAGCCGGCAAGGTCGATATCGTTAGATAAAATTTCTTCCTGGTTGTCTTTATTACTGTCAATTTTTAAATACCAGTCAGGATTATGAATGTATATATACCGTACATCCCAGTCGCTGTCAGTCGAAGCAAAACCCCAGGCACGACTTCCACTTTCAACGGCATACAAAATTTTGATGTCGTGCTGAAGTTCAAGTCTTAAAAGTTCTTTTTTTATTTCGTCTGTCATTATTTACCGTTTGTCATTATACGTTTGTCACTACCGGGCTGCGCCTGACGAAGTACCGGTATTTCCCTATTTTGCTTCTTCATATTCTTCTTTGAGTCTGGCTGGGGTGATAGTCCATATTAATTGAAAAATCAAGGCCCCAATGAAAGTCCAAAGAACATCGTTCCAGTCAAATCGTCCTTTTGTTATCGCCATTTGCAAAAACTCCCACGATAGAAGCCCTATTAGCGAAAGTATATTGGCTGTTATGTGCTTATAGTTATTCAGCCATGCATTCGGCTTGTTTTTTTTCCTAAAAATTGGAATTAAAATGACAAACAAAGCAGGTATTCCAAAAGCCGGAAAAAAATTAGGTGCAATTCCTAGCAAGTATTTAACAGTCAAATTTTCACCATCATAATTTAGTCTGATATTATCTTGTACCAATTGATAGGAGATAGTGTTCAACACAAAAATTGTGAACCAGTAATATTCAGGGTAAAATCTAATTTTCATTATTTATCGGGTCAATAGTTTCGGTCTGTTTTATAGTTGTTACTAATGTCAGTTTGTGAAATAAAAAATTACAAGCTGCTCAATAAAAATACTGAAATTTTTGCAACAATTTAAAGCTGAATCCGCTATGTGATTCTGTGAGAAAAACCTTGTGATTCGATTCCGTTATTTATCGTGACTATGGGATCGAGAGGACTAATAGCTTGTCCGTAACCAGATGCGGGATGAGGTTCTGTGAGGAGCAGATATGAAAACTCCTTGCTTAACCGATTGGACGCTTACCATTCATTTTGTTGATCATTTCAGTCATATAAGGTTGCGTATGGGTAAATTTATTTACAGTTGCTATATTGACCACATTGTCAGCACAATCCTTCAGTACCTGAATACTTTTCCTATCCATCTGTTTAAAACAGTTGTGATATAATTGTGCCGGATAAATGCTATAGCAGTATGATCATTGTAGCTCCCATACCAATCATCAACGTATCTTCAATTATGGTAACGGTACTCATGGGCAAATTGAACACTGTTCCTAAACAGGCACATTTAATAGTACGTTTGTTTACTACACTTTGCAAAACACCAATGCTGCTTATGGCCATTACAACTACGGTAATAATATTGGTTGCTAATGGTTGAAAATTGATTGCAAAGGAGATACCTAAGCCCAATTCAATAAAGGCATATACATAACCCCAGCCATTCCATTTTTTTGCCACTATATCGTACATGGCATAACTTTCTGCAAAGCCTTTAAGATCGAGCATTTTAAAGAAGGAAAAGATTAAAAAGAAACCTGCCATAAAAACCCTCATGGCTTGCATATAGCCCCCTGCCCCCCCGGGGGGAAAAGAAACTACCAGGGAGAGAGTAGTGATATAACCAAAAATCAGCAAGATGGGTTTGTAAGTGGCTAACCAGGATTTTGTTGCTGCTTCTTCAACTATAGGTGTATCTGGTACTGGTACTGGTACGGTGTCGGATAATTGATATTTTGGATAATCCTTCAAGGCTTCCTTTAAGGTGCTTGTAGCAATGTGCTTATCCATTTCAATAGTTGCTATGCCTTTTGGCAAGTCTATTGCTATGCTTTTTACATCGGTAACTTTGGATAATAAGCCTTGCACTTTTGACTGGCAGCCTGTGCAGGTCATGCCTGAAACTTTATAGGTATGTGTCATTGTTCTTTTGTTTGACATAAAGGTAAATAGTGTATCCGGGGTATCTATTGTGGAATTTTGTATAAGAGTTGTAAGATTTAGAGTTCCTCTATATTTTTTCGTTTGTGTTCTTTCAGCGACTTAAAATAACTGGGTGTAAAACCTGTAACTTTTTTGAATTGGTTGGATAAATAGGCAACGCTGCTGTAGCCTAACTGGTCAGCAATTTCGGATAATGATAATTCATCATACACAATCAATTCTTTTACTTTTTCGATGCGTTGGGCTATAAAATATTTTTCAATGGTTGTGCCAGCTACATCTGAAAAAAGCTTGCTTAAATAACTATAGTCCTGGTGTAATTGAGAACTGATAAAAACAGAAAGGTTCGTTTTTATGTCCTGGTCTGAATGGTGAACCAATGTTATAATAGCACTTTTTATTTTGTCTATGGTTTGGCTTTTTTTGTCGTCTATGAGTTCAAAACCCACTGCTCTTAAAGTTGTGTCAAGTTGGAGTAATTCTTCTTTTGATAGCTTTTCTTCAATTTCCACTTCCCCCAAATTGACAGCTAAGGGGTGGAGTCCTTTATTTTCCAACTGGGCTTTTACAACCATTATGCATCTGCTGCAAACCATATTTTTTATGTAGAGTTTCATGTTGTCTGATAAATTTTTCCTGTTCTAAAAGCGAGTTCCAAATTTACTAAAAGGTTATGGTAATTGGTTGCGCGGAAGATGATTTGCCGTATGATCCGATTCTGATAATTACCAGAAAGATCGGATCGGGCGGTTCACAGCTTGCTCCGAATTTGATCAGGGATACGGTTCTGGGGGTGGAGGTTGAAAATTCCCGGCTTACCTGGCTAACTGCTTTATTCTATGTTGTGATTATTGTAACTTTTGTGATTCCCATGTAGGCGAAATTTCCGGTCAGGCCAATATTTTTTGCGGCCTTTTTCCCTTTTTGGTGCCACAGTGTCAAACCCGATTTTCCAAGCGTATGGTAAATTGGAAACTGCAAGTTAGCGGTGGTTGCAGTATAGCATTTTGACCGTTCAGATTAATTACTTACATTTAACGTAAGTATCTGTAAAATGATTGTCTCTTTTGGTAATAAAGAAACGGAAAAGGTTTTGTTGGGTGAGTGGGTTAAAAAACTACCTAATGAAATTCAGGAAATTGGTCGTAGAAAACTTAGGATGCTCAATAACTCGCAAAGCATTATGGATCTGACTATACCTCCGTCAAATAAATTAGAGAAACTAAAAGGCAGTTTGAAAGATTATTATTCAATCAGAATAAACGATCAATGGCGTATTATTTTCCAATGGGGTAATGGAAATGCGGTTGGGGTTGCGATCATTGATTATCACAAAAAAAAGTTATGAAACGTTTAAAGAATATACATCCTGGCGAAGTTCTACTGGAAGAATTTTTGAAACCAATGGGATTGTCTGCCTATCGGCTCTCTAAGGATATAGGTATCCCACAATCAAGGGCATCAGCTATCATAAAAGGAAACAGGGCTATCACTGCTGATACTGCATTAAGATTATCCAAATATCTTGGGGTGTCTGCAAAATTTTGGCTTGGGCTGCAAGATGATTTTGATATCGAAGAAGGGTCTCGCCAGCTGAAAACAACACTCAGCTCTATACAAAAATTCCAGGGCAATGCCGCCTGATGACAGTCTGTGAAAAGACTATCCGAAATTGTTCAATAAAAATACTGAAATCTTTGCAACAAGTAAAAGGCAGTATCCGCTATATGTGTCTGCGGAAAAGCCGTATGATCCGATCCTGATAATTAACAGAAAGATCGGATCGGGCGGTTTACAGCTTGCTCCGAATTTGATACGGGATAAGGTTCTGGGGGAGGAGGGGGTGAAAATTCCCGGCTTACCTGATTTTGTGCCGTTACTTATCAGTTTTCTAGGGTGCTATTTTTTATTTAATATAGCGGGATAAACAAAATCGTAGTACAGATCCCATGAACTTTTTCTCAGGTTAGTTCGATCATAGTTGCCGGCTGTAGTTACCAGCACAAGATTATTTTGCCTGTCAATTACAATGATTTGTCCTCCATTTCCCTGAGCCTGTCCATAATTAACGAGGCGGCCGTTGATGTGGTCAGCATAGATCCAAAACTGATTACTATATCCAATTGAAAGCAGGGAATCGCCAAATGGAGTGGAGATCTGTGGTTTTAACGATTGTGTCACAAGATTTTTTGGAATAATTTGTTTCCCGTTCCATTTTCCATTTTTTAAATATAGTAGCCCGAACTTCAGCAGGTCTCTTGAACGCATCCGCAGTCCAGCCCAGGCACTGATTAATCCGTTCTTTTCAACGGTCCACTGATAGTTCTTAATTCCCAGCGGCTGAAAAAGATATTTTGATGTAAACTTTTCAATGTTAATACCGGAAGCTCTTTCCACTATTGCAGCCAGCAGCTGTGTATATCCGCTGCTATACACGAATTTTTCACCGGGTCTGTGTACCATTCTCTGACGTAAAATGAAATCGTATGCATCACCGATCGTTCCTTTCTTCAAAGAGTCATTATAAGCGTGTTCTTCGTCCCAAAATAGCCCCGCATTCATATTCAAAAGGTGCTCGATGGTAATCAATTGCTTCATTCCTGTGTCATATTTGGCATATTCAGGAAAAAAATCGAACAACCGCTGTTGTAAAGATTTGATCTTTCCCTGTGAAAGTGCAATCATCAACGCAGCACTGGTAAAACTCTTGGAGATGCTGCGAACGTCATGCAGGCTGTCGTAATGGTGCGGCACAGTGCCCACATTACCTATCATCCGCACTTCATCAACACCCGGCCAATACTGTTCGTAAACCAATTTGTCATCCTTAAAAATTAGCACACTGTGAACGTTTGTATAATTACCATGCGTAATGGAATCGGTGAGCGCCTCAATAATTTGTAAATTCAATGCCGCTTTATTTAGCCAGCCTGTTTTAATTCCATCATTAGGTTGCAGGGGTTTTGTATTCCTGTATGAAAGCGATTGTTGAGCGAAGGTCATATTAACCGTCGTAATTAATGCTATGGCAATAATGATTTTTTGCATATTTAATGACAATTAATTTTAGCGCTTTGTGTTCGGCGGGCATTTGGAAAACGCCCAACCCGGAACTGAAGCCGATTAAAGAACTGTGTCGGCCTAAAAAATTGAAAAACGGTTTCCGTCTGCCCTCTTTTTGGCAAACCACCTGTGGGCGCAACCGTTTATTTTTGTTCGGGAAGTTCAAGACGATAATCAATTGCATGAGCTGCCTCAATTTTCCATTTACCATCTTCAATGACATAAATGTCTACCCAGCTTATATGCTCATATTCTATAGCAGCCGTATTAACATTTTTGTTTGTGATATGATTCAAATAGCTTAAAACTCCAGTGTCTCCGAAAAATTGGAGTGTAACATTATCGTACTTTACAGAAGTGATTTTCCATTCATCAGGCGTAGTCCTGTTTTTTATATAGTCTGCTCTGTTAAAAAATTTGTCACTTCCTTTAAATGTAAAATTCTTACTTAGGATTGAATCGAATTCTAGGGGATTTAAGGATTGCATGGCTAAAGGCCATTTTCTCTTTACTTTTAGAATTTCCTTTGCATGATTTCTGCGTTCTTTTTGCTGGTTGCTGACCAAAGTGTATTTTGAAATGTCTACCGATGGAGTTGAGTTGTCTTCCACAATAACTGTGGCCGAGTAATTATTTGCTGATTTCTTATTAGATTTCTTATCAGTTTTCCGTTCCTCCTTGCAAGAGAAGGCGATAACCAAAGTAGTAAGCAGTATGAATATTGTCTTTTTCATTTTATAAATGAGTTTCTGGTTGTGCCCAAACCGCCCTGTTATCGGCAGGCGTAGTATGTAAGTCCCTCCCCCAAATCCTACACTAGAAAATTAAACAATATTGTTTAATTTTAATTACTTTATCAATGCTGATGGTGCGTACTGCCATAATGCTCCATTAAAAGATCACGGCCGAAATCGCCATAAAAATCACGCCATACAGAATGAATATGGTTGGCGTTGTTCTGAGCATTGTCCAGTTCAATTAAAAAGTTCTTCCCTTGTATGCGGTAATAATGTGGTTTACCGGGTTCATCTGAACCTGCCCATCCGAATTGCAGTTCATTCATATCTTCTTCGTTAATCTTTTTTCTCCTTTTGTCAGCCAGAATAGGAGGGAGATTAGAAAGGTAAACATCAATCAGTTTATTCAATTGCTTTTTCTGCTCAGCACTCATTTCCTTTACATACATGCCTGCCGGCTCCAGCGGTGATACTTGTGATGTATTGAATGTGACTATTTCATTCAGTGATTCTTTACTGAAAATGACTTTCTGTTTTTGCTGGTCGGAGAACAGTTTCATTAATGCATAGCCTTCGTCTTCTTCATTCTTAAGAGCTCTGAACCCTTTGTAGGGGCCTTCACGGATTTCTGCAGGATTAGAGCCCATGAATAAGGGTGCAAAGCATATTTCATTTTTTACAACAGTAAAATTCAATGAGAGATGATGTCCTTCAAATTTCCAGCTCCAGGCTGTGTCTTTACCGGGCATTCCGAAAAATGCGACAACATACAATCCTTCATCGCGACGGTCACTTTTTTCTAAATCCCGCAATACATTTTCCAACCCTATAATGTTTTTTACTTTGGTCATTCCCTCATCACTTAAAAAATCATTCAGCAGAACAAAAAGTTTTATTTTTTGCAGGGAGTCTATCTCTTTCAGCTTTAAGCCCATCCGGGGGACGGTTGCAGGTGGTAAAAAGACAAACTTATTTCGTCCTGTGTCGCTGACCGGGAATAATGCCTTTGCTTTTTGTGAGTCATTCAATGAATTAATAAATGCAGCAGCTTTATCTCCTTTGCCTGGGTCAGCAGCAAACGAGCAGGCAGTGCTTGCCAATAATAAAGAAAGAAGCAGGGGTTTGATCTTATTCATAATGCATGTGGATGGTGGAAAAATTATTTAAGGCAACGGGCGTGCATTTGCGACGTTAGGGAATTTGATGCTGGTACTGTCCGGCCGCAAAGCACAATTAAAGAAACGAAATATTATTTAAAGCAAAAACAGAATTAATGAACGGTCTATCCCATAGCCGATGTACAATAGAGATAAAGTGTTGATGTTACCTGGTCAAGCCCCAATGTGCGTAAATGCAATGTGTGTGTCCAGCGAAGCTGCCTTTGCAATGAGAGTCGGTCTTTCGATGGGAGAAGAGGAGCAACTTTCATCCGCCGCGGCGGATTGTATGCTGCGTTGCTCTAAGGAGCAGGGTGGTGCACACATTCGTTTTGCTCAGTACAGGCTGTGCAACAGGTGCGTCTGTAAGAGCCGGTCCGCCGCGGCGGAGAAGCGGCTGTGAGGTCTCGATAATTGTTACTGATGCAAAAAGAAACGATACACGACCTGTCCCGATTCTCGGGATGATTTTTTGATTCAAGTTCACTTTCGTTATTGGTTGCCAGTCCGCAGGATGCTGTGCAAAGAGTGAGCTGCATCCGGGATAAAGCCGCCGGGACTTGCAGACAGGCGCAAAGGCGGAACCCGATAGCTATCGGGTGGAGAACCTGCTGCGGTTAAATATGCCAACTTTAGGTAAAGTCGTTTGAAGCATTGCACGCCAGAACGTATAAACTGGCATAGAGTGACTCCATAAAATGGACTGGCTGAACAAGTGTCATTCTATAACCTTTACAATTATTTACAATGCGATTTAATTTATGATTGAGTATTCTTGTTAAAATAATTATTGCTATCGGAATTTCCGGAATGATAGAAAAGGCCAAAAGGAAGTTTTGGTCAGCGGCGTAAGGTGGCAATGTGTGGCAGAAAAAGACCTGGAGTTGCGAAATAGTTTTGGGTTACAAGTGCTTCAGATATTGGCTATTCAGGTTAAGTATTTTTTTTACGAAGCAATGGGTTTATACAATTGCCTTACTATTCAGTTCCAATATCCCTTTTAAAATTTTTGTTGATTTTTTTTCTGAGTTCACTAAATCATCAAGGGTAATTTTATCGAGTAACTGGTCAACAGTAAATTGAATCATTTGCCAGAGGGAACGTGTAGAACAATCTACGGAATGGGTGCAAAGTTTTAACGTACCTGTATGAAGCCCGCAAAATTCCTTATCAAACAATGATCCTCCCAATGGTTTCAGCACTTTATTGATAATAATTTTATTTGCGGGCTTGGCTAATAAATATCCTCCTTTGTAACCGGGAGTGCTGTTAATAAATCCTGCCATCCTCAGAATCCGGGTAAGCTTAGCCACATAATGAGTGCTCAGACCTTCCGCTTCACTTAATTGCGGAATGCTCATTCCTTCTTCAGAATGGCAACCAGCAATACGTATCAGTATTCTCAAACCATATTCTTCTTGTGCAGTAATTTTCATATAACCAATTATGTGTTCAAAGATTCAATATTAATCCGGAGTTTTACTGCTATATAATTTTTAGCTTATCAATTTCTTCGGGCAAATTTCTTTTACTGCAAACCTTATCGTAAACAGCGGATAATTCCTGTGCAATTTCAACGGCACTGTTTCCTTCAATCATATAACGGTGCAGGATATGTATTAACTGACCGTTTTTAAATACAGCAATATTAGGAGAAGTTGCTGTTAAGCCCGGCAGATATTTCTCTCTAAAATGCGTAACTGCTTCCTTTTCCATGCCTGCAAACAAAGTTACATATTCATCTGGTATTAGTTCATTTGCCATAGATAATATTACACCGGGTCTGGCCTTGCCGGCAGCGCATCCACAAACAGAATTTAATATTAAGAGTGTAGTTTTATCATTCTGGATGTTTAATGCAGCATCTACATCTGCTACGGTAAGCAATTCCTTAAAACCTACCGCTGTTAACTCTTCCCTGAAAGGTTTAGCAACCTCAGGTGAATAGGAAGGTGCGCTATTGCTCATCAAACTTTTTATACTTATTAGTGGCATAATATTTTTATATTGGTTATAACATTCCTAATTCTAATTGAGCTACCTCAGACATCATGCTTCTATCCCACGCAGGTTTCCATGTTACAGCAACATGAACATCATTTACTCCTTCAATTTGTCTTACTTTCTGATCTACTTCTATTGGCAGGGATTGCGCAGCCGGACAACCCGGTGCAGTTAACGTCATTACGATCTGTACATTATTGATGGGCAAAATATTTACTTCATAAATCAATCCCAGCTCAAAAATATCAACAGGTATTTCAGGATCGTAGATGGTTTGCAAACACTCGTATACTTTTTCTTTTAATGCATCTGTATTCATGACTGTTTTATTAAAGTTTCGTTTTTTATTTTATATGCCAGTGCATAATTTTTCATTTGCTTCAGCATTGCCAGTAAACCATTAGACCGGGTCTGTGCCAAATGTGTGGTCATACCGATCTCCCTGATAAAATCTAATTTAGCTTCTATTATTTCATCGGGAGTGTTACCTGACAATACTCTTATTAGCATACTGATTAATCCTTTTACAATCATCGCATCGCTTTCTGCCTTATAAAAAACCTTGCCATCTTTATAGTCTGCCACCAAATATACCGTTGACTGGCAACCCCTGACCCTGTTTTCATCAATCTTATATTCATCTTCCAGCGGCTGTAATTTTTTACCCAGGTCAATGATGTATTCATATTTATCATCCCAGGAATCGAATAATAAAAAATCTTCCACTATTTCTTTTTCTATCCCTTCAATTGTTTTATGATCATTCATTTGTTATTCTTTTTTTAAGTAGGCCCTATTTACAGTGACCTTTTACTTACCAGAAAAAAGTCTAAAAAAACAAGGCATATTTATGATAACATTTTAATTGCTTTTTGTAAACCCAATACCAGTTCATCTATTTCTTCTTTTGTATTATAAACAGCAAATGAAGCCCTCACTGTACCTGCAATACCAAAACGGTTCATCAAAGGTTGTGTGCAATGATAACCTGTTCTTACAGCTATACCCCAGTTGTCTAATAAAGTTCCTATATCCTGCGGATGAAGCTCATCAATTACAAATGAAACAACACTTATTTTTTCTCTTGCCTTCCCAATTATTTTCAAGCCCGGTATAAGTTCTAATTGTATTGTTGCATAAGCCAATAATTCTTTTTCATGCCGGCTCATCTTTTCTTTTCCGGTTTGATGAATGAAATCCAACGCAGTTTTAAATGCAATCGTATCTGCAATATTGGGAGTGCCGGCTTCAAATTTATAGGGCAGCTCATTGTAGGTTGTTTTTTCAAACGTTACTTCTTTAATCATCTCTCCACCACCCTGAAAAGGAGGCATACTTTCCAGTAAATGTTTTTTGCCATACAATATGCCAATACCTGTTGGTCCGTATAATTTATGAGCGGAAAAAGCAAAAAAATCACAATCCATTTCCTGCACATCTATATCAAGATGAACGGCTGATTGTGCCCCATCTACAAATACTATGGCATCGGTTTTATGAGCTGCATCAATAATTTGCTTAACTGGATTAATAGTTCCAAGCGAATTAGATACATGTACGATGGAAACTAATTTTGTTTTATCACTTAATAACTTTTCATATTCATCCATCAATAATTCACCTTCATCGCTGATAGGAATTATCTTTAAAGTGGCTCCATTTTGTTCACATAAAATTTGCCAGGGAACAATATTGGAATGATGCTCCATAACAGAAATAAGAATCTCATCGCCTGCTTTTATATTTTGCCTGCCCCAGGTGTAAGCAACCAGGTTTATTCCTTCTGTAGTTCCCCTGGTGAAAATGATTTGTTCTCTTAATTCAGCATTTATGAATTGCTGCACCGCATCACGGGTGTTTTCAAATGCCAATGTAGCCTCTTCTGCCAGGGTATGAATACCCCGATGAATATTTGCATTGTAATTGGAATAATAATTTACCAATGCATCAATCACCATTTGTGGTTTTTGAGAAGTGGCTGCATTGTCAAGATAAATTAATGGCTTGCCCTTCACTTCCCGGTTCAAAACAGGAAATTGTTTTCTGATGGAATAAGCATCCAATTTTTTTTCCATGGTAACGGTTTCTATCATGCTATATTAAATTCTAAACGTTCTGAAATCAACTGTTCAACATACATACGGATAGGTTCCAGCTTTATGTGTTCCAGTATATCAATTGCAAATGCATGAACCAATAAAGACTTTGCTTTTTTTTCAGGGATACCTCTTGACTGTAAATAAAACAGACCTTCTTCATTTAACCTGCCCACTGTACAACCATGGGAACATTTTACATCGTCTGCAAAAATTTCTAATTGAGGTTTGGCATTCACAATGGCCGAGTTTGAAAGCAAAACATTTTTGTTGGATTGATAAGCATTTGTTTTTTGCGCATTGGGCTGAACAAATATTTTCCCATTAAACACAGCACTTGCATTATCATTCAAAATACCTTTATACAATTGGTTGCTTAGACAATCGGGTTTTACATTGTCCACCAGCGTATGATTATCAATATGCGATTGCCCGGTTGGAAAATACAAGCCATATAAATGCGCTTCGCAATGCGCTGCTTCTAAAACTACATTCAGGTTATTGCGAACAATGCCGCCATTCAATGATATCAGCACTGTATGTATATAACTTTTACCTACCTGACGAAAATGTGTGGAGCTTACCTGATTGGTATGAGGGGCATCGTTTTGAATTTTGAAATATTCAACCATTGCATCTTTTTCCACTATTATTTCCATTACCTGGTTAGTAAAACTTTCTCCCAATCCAATGCTGGTGTAAGTTTCTACTATTTGCACTTGCGCATGCTCACTGATGTGTACCAGGCTGCGGGGCTGAGAGAAAATATTGGTCGATCTGGCATCTGTAATATTATAAATGTAAACAGGATGTTCAGTAATTTCCCCTTTTTTTATATGAATAAAAACAGCACCATGTACCAATGCCGTATTGAGTGCATTGATACCATCTTTTAAATAATTGCTGCTATGCCCCAGGTTCTTTGCTACAATATCTTTATACTCATTTGTTGCCGCCTCTTCCAATGGCAACACAATTAATGCTGCAGAACGAATGACAGAAAGTGAGAAAGAGAATACACCATTTACAAAAAACAACTCATTGGCTTGCTCAGAACCAGGCAATCGAAGGGCATTTAAATCCTTTTCTGAAATGTTATCCGGCAATAAGGGGAATTCATACTCCTTATTGAACAATCCGCTGATACGGGTATATCTCCATTCTTCATGCTTCACAGTAGGAATACCCATCTTGCTGAATGCATTGAAAGCAGACTCCCGTAATGAGATAATGCCATCACTGCCATTCTCTGATGGTAATTGTTCAAAACTTTTTTTAAAATATTCAATTATGTTCATGCTCTCTAATTTTTTAATTCAGACTTATGCTTATTGCTCAACAGCAATTTCATTTTTAATAAAGTCATATCCTTTTTCTTCCAGTTCCAATGCAAGCTCTTTAGTACCTGATTTTACAATACGGCCATTGTACAATACATGCACAAAATCTGGTACAACATAATCAAGAAGGCGTTGATAATGCGTAACCACCAAAACGGCATTGTCTTGATTGCGAAATTTATTTACACCATTAGCTACGATGCGGATAGCATCAATATCCAAACCCGAATCGGGTTCATCCAGCACAGCCAGCCTGGGCTGAAGCATCGCCATCTGAAAAATTTCATTGCGTTTTTTTTCACCGCCAGAAAACCCTTCATTCAGAGAACGACTCAATAAAGATTTTTCAATGTCCATCAGCGCCATTTTTTCTTTCATCAACTTAAGAAAAGCAACTCCATCCAATGGCTCTTGGCCACGGTATTTGCGGATTTCATTTACCGAGGTTTTAATAAAATTGATTGTACTCAATCCGGCAATTTCTACCGGGTATTGAAAAGCCAGAAACAATCCTTCACCTGCTCTTTTTTCAGGTGACATATCTAACAAATCTTTTCCAAAAAAATCAACTGAACCTTCGGTTACTTTGTAATTTTCCCTACCGGTCAATACAGAGGCCAGTGTACTTTTTCCGGAGCCATTCGGGCCCATGATGACATGCACTTCACCTGGTTTTATTTCAAGGCTAATGCCGTTTAAAATCTTCTTTCCTTCAATGCCTGCGTGTAAATTCTGAATTTTCAACATGATCTATTATTTAAAATGATTCGTTTATCTTTTATAAAATCGTTTGCTTTTAGTTGTTGCCTATTGCTTGTTGCCCATTTTCCATTGCTTATTGTTACCCTACACTACCTTCCAAACTAATTGCTAATAATTTTTGAGCTTCCACAGCAAATTCCATCGGCAACTGGTTCATCACTTCTTTTGCAAATCCATTTACAATTAATGCAACCGCTGTTTCGGTATCAATTCCTCTTTGGTTGCAATAGAAGATTTGTTCTTCACCAATTTTTGAAGTAGTGGCTTCATGTTCTACCACCGCCGAATTATTCTTTACTTCGATGTAAGGAAAAGTATGGGCTCCACATTTATCGCCCAATAAAAGAGAATCGCATTGAGAATAATTGCGGGCATTGGCTGCGTTTTTACCCACATGCACCAAACCTCTGTAACTATTATTACTGAAACCTGCGGAGATACCTTTTGATACAATGCGGCTCTTTGTGTTTTTCCCCAGGTGCAACATTTTTGTGCCGGTATCTGCTTGCTGGTAATTGTTGGTAACCGCTACAGAATAAAATTCTCCTACAGAATTATCTCCTTTCAAAATAACACTCGGATATTTCCAGGTAATTGCTGAACCTGTTTCTACCTGTGTCCATGAGATTTTAGAATTATTTCCCTTACAAATTCCCCGCTTGGTTACAAAATTGTAGATACCACCCTTTCCTTCTTTATCACCGGGATACCAGTTCTGTACGGTTGAATATTTTATCTCTGCATCGTCCAGTGCAATTAATTCCACTACGGCAGCATGCAATTGGTTTTCATCCCTCATCGGTGCTGTACAACCTTCGAGGTAACTTACATAACTTCCTTCTTCTGCTATAATAAGTGTTCTTTCAAACTGCCCGGTGTTTTCTGCATTGATACGGAAATAAGTGGATAATTCCATTGGGCAGCGAACGCCTTTTGGTATATAACAGAATGAACCATCGCTAAATACAGCCGAGTTGAGCGCAGCAAAATAATTATCGGTGATGGGAACGACGGAGCTTAAATATTTTTTTACCAGTTCCGGATGTTCTTGTATTGCTTCACTCATAGAGCAAAAGATAATGCCAAGCTCTGCCAATTGTTCTTTAAAGGAAGTGCCGACAGACACACTATCAACCACGATATCTACTGCAACACCTGAAAGACGTTTTTGCTCGTTTAGTGAAATGCCCAGCTTATCAAAAGTTCTTTTTAATTCAGGGTCAATTTCATCCAGGTTATTAGGATTTACTTTTTGTTTAGGTGCAGAATAATAAATAATATCCTGATACTTAATGGCAGGATATTTTATATTGGCCCATTTTGGTGCTGCTCCCTCAAGTCTGCACCAATGACGATACGCTTTTAGTCTCCATTCCAGCATCCACAGCGGTTCCTTTTTTTTGGCAGAAATAAATCGGATCGTATCCTCATTCAATCCCTTAGGTGCCTCATCTGCTTCAATATCGGTTACAAAGCCATACTTATATTCACTGAAAATAGTTCTTTCAATCGTAGTACGGTCATCGTCAACTATATTTTTTTCGAGTTTATCTGTTTCTGAATTCATAAAGCAAAGCTAACCAAAAAAATCTATTTATACAAAAAAGTATAAATAGTGGCTTTGATATAATAAAACTGTATAAAACATTGCTAGAAGTAAGAGGAGAAGAAACTGTAAATGCTGCTATTCCCGATTGAATGCAACAATATTGGACAATTTATAGAATTGAGAATCAACCAAAAGCAAATGGGACTTATTAATAATCTGTCAACATATTTAAGGACTATACAATACGTAATAAAGCCGCGGGGACATTACAGACAGGCGCAAAGGCGGATCTGAAGAACCTGTACTGGTTGAGTATGCTGAATAGGTAAAATCGTTTGAAGGATTACCAGAATGTACGAAAAGCATTGAGGTAGAATCATCAAGCAGAGCACCCGTAAGATGTAATACAGCTTCACAAACCAGGCACAGGGACGGATGTACACGTAGTAGTGATGATAGCTTATGAAAGTAAGCAGTGGCGAAGGGGTACACAAGATGCAAAAATTGGTAAACACAAAACAACCGCAAGGGATGATTAAAATGTTTATCCAAACAATTGGCAAGCGAAAGTTTACTAATTGGTCGAGGCATCTTGAAGAGCCGTATGAATCGAGAGGTTCACAGCTTGTCCCGAACCTGATTTGGGATACGGTTCTGTGTGGAGCAGGGGGCGAAAATCCCCTTGCTTACTCGACTGTAGGCAGGGCTGAGCAAATACTTCAATCTGCTTTAATCAACACTCTCTTCTTTTTTTTATTGTCGCCAATAATTAAAGTATCGCCCTTTAGAATAAATTGTCTGGGTTGTTCAGTATCAATATACCAAGGTACTGAACCTCCTTTTACATGGTGAGTTACAATAGATTTTTTCCAGTCGATTGAATAGGTGCCAAAATATCCAAATGAATAATTCTCTATAAAATTATAGCAACTTATAGAATTTTTTTTTACAGAGTCCTCCGTAAGTAGCAATGGATTGTCAGTCGATATGTTCAAATTGACAATGTTTGTTGAGATATAGGTAAAGTAACCCCTTGGATTTTTGCCATAAGGGTATGTCCATTTATGAGTTAAGGTATCGAGATCTGTGTATTCAATAAGTCTCCAGGTTCCAACTAATTTATTAGTCTGCCTAACCGTTTTTCCTTTATTAACGTTATTGCTTTTTTGTCCATATGAGTTTTGAAAAAAGAAAAGTGTCCAAATTATTATTAGAGCTACCCGTATTTTCCTCATAATATTTGGTATTTCGTTTTGCCTTGCCTACAACAACACATAAATATACGCCGTTCACCCAAATTTTTGAAATCAAACCCTATTGAAAATGAACGACATAGTTTTAGGCTTTTTGTATTTCATACGGTGTCAATGGCCAACCTATTGATTTTAATCTTCTGGAAAAGTTCATCCAGCAGTCTATACTTTTTACAGAAAATTTTGACTGTTCCAATTCACAGGTTCCCCACAACTCGCAGCTCATAACTCACTGCTAGCGGCTTTCTTCCTACCTTGCAGCCATGCAACAATACCTTTCCCTGCTTCAGCATATTTTGGATACCGGCGTTCATAAAACTGACCGTACCGGCACAGGTACACAAAGTATTTTTGGTCATCAATTGCGGTTTGATCTGCAAAAGGGATTTCCCCTCGTTACCACCAAAAAAGTGCACATGAAAAGTATTATTCATGAGTTGCTATGGTTCTTAAAAGGGGAGACCAATATCGCCTACCTGAAAGAGAACGGCGTAAAGATCTGGGATGAATGGGCGGATGAAAACGGCGAACTGGGCCCGGTGTATGGAAAACAATGGCGGAGCTGGTCCGCAGGATCCGGTGGAGAAGGGAAAGATGGGAAAACAATCGACCAGGTTTCCGATCTCATTACTCAACTAAAAAAGAACCCGGACAGCCGGCGTTTGATCATCAGCGCCTGGAATGTGGCTGAACTTCCGGAGATGGCCCTGATGCCCTGCCATACAATGTTCCAGTTTTATACGGCAACGGCTAACTCCCCACAGGGGGGAGGACGGAAAACCCTAAGTTGTCAATTGTACCAGCGCTCCGCCGATGTGTTTTTGGGAGTGCCCTTCAATATTGCTTCCTATGCTTTGCTTACCCTGATGATCGCACAGGTTTGTGATATGGAACCCGGTGAGTTTATTCATACGTTTGGTGATGTGCATATTTACAATAATCATATGGAACAAGTGAAACTGCAGCTGAGCCGGGATCCTTTTCCATTGCCCACTATGAAACTGAATCCGGCTGTCAACAATATTTTTGACTTTAGCTTCGCAGATTTCACACTGGAGAACTATCAGTCTCACCCGGCGATAAAAGCACCGGTGGCCGTGTAAAACCCAACCCCCCGTCTCCGCCGCGGCGGAAGACTTAGGTCAGTTGTTTACCTGGCTATTCAGACTTGTTGATAGAAATAGGTGTTTTAATTCCTACGCTGCCTATTTATAAATTACTTTTACATCAACAAGCTATTACAATCACTCTTTAGGGTGTAGGAAAACTTAAACTATAATACTCACTATGGGGTTTTCTATCTCCTTTGTTGTTGCGGCCGCCACAAATAATACCATCGGGAAAGATGGTAAAATGCCCTGGCATTTGCCCAATGATATGAAGCATTTTAAAAACGTGACCTGGGGTATGCCGGTGGTCATGGGCCGGAAAACATTTGAGTCGCTGGGAAAAGTATTACCCGGCAGAAAAAATATCGTCATCACCCGCCAGACCGGATGGAATGTACCCGGCACGGTAGCCGTTCAAAATATTGAAGATGCTTTGTTCGTTGCCAAAGCGACTGATGCAAAGGAAGTAATGGTGATTGGTGGCGGAGAGATCTATAAAACATTATTCGACAAAGCCAGCCGTATCTATTTAACCAGGGTGGAAGCAGAACCGGAAGGAGATACTTTCTTTCCTGCTATACATCCAAAGGAATGGCACCTGGTAAGCCATCAGATCCATGAGGCGGATGAAAAAAATGCGTATAATTATTCTTTCCAGGTATGGGAAAGAATGTAACAGGGAAATCCCTTTCATCATTTATCCCTCATGTACTCAACCTTCCAGATAGCCCGCAAATATATTCACTACTATCTCACTGCGTCCAACGGTAAAGGCCATGGAACACATTCTCCTTTTATTTTCCAGTTTATTACACGGGTACTGAATGATAAAAAACAATACGATGAATATGCAAGGGTGGAAGGACTCAGGAAGAAATTGCTGAACAATAAAACGGTGCTGACCATACAGGATCTTGGGGCAGGTTCAGCTACCGCCGCCAGCAATAAAAGAACGATCGCTTCACTGGCATATAATGCCGCCAAGCCCAAAAAATTCGGCCAGCTTTTGTTCAGGATGGTGAAAATGTACAAGCCAAAAACCATAGTGGAATTGGGTACTTCCCTGGGAATAACCAGTGCCTATTTATCTTTGGCCGGGCCCGAAACAAAATTGCTGACCCTGGAAGGAGCTGATGAAGTGGCGGGCATAGCAGCAAAAAACTTTGAAGCACTCCATTTGCAAAATACGACTCTGGTAAAGGGCAATTTTGATGCTACATTACCTGGCGTGCTGGGTCAACTTTCTTCCGTGGATTTTGTTTTTATCGACGGGAATCACCGGCAGGAGCCTACCGAACGATATTTCCGGGATTTGTTACCGAAAATAAAGAATGAATCTATACTGGTTTTTGATGATATCCATTGGAGCCCGGAGATGGAGCAGGCCTGGGAGACCATCAAAGCAGACCCTGCGGTTCGCTGTACGGTAGACCTTTTTTTTATCGGGATCGTATTTTTTAAGGAAGAGCTCTATGAAAAACAGCATTTCATCATCCGATTTTAAATATTAACTATCTTCAAACCCTAACCTGCCGCATAAAAAGGCAGTTACAAAACTGAATTATACCGTATGACTATCGGATTGCTCAAGGAACCCGCCCACGAAACAAGAGTGTCGCTTTTAGCAGAAGCGGTCGCTACCTTCACGAAGAAAGGCATTACTGTAATGGTAGAAAATGGAGCGGGTGCAACTGCTTTTTGTAATAATGCAGATTATGAAAAAGCAGGCGCAGCAATTAACAGTCGAAGTGAAGTACTGGCCGCAGCAGATATTATTTTAAGTATCCATCAGCCGGAGCCGGCGGAATTAGCCAGCCTGAAATCCAAAATAGCGATCGGTGTTTTTCAACCGTTGTTTAGTACAGATATGATGAAGCAATGGGCTACTGCTGGTATCACTAGTTTTTCACTTGATATGTTGCCGCGTACTACCCGGGCACAGGCCATGGATGTATTGAGTTCGCAGGCCAATATCGCCGGGTATAAAGCGGTGTTGACAGCTGCCAATTTATATAGCCGGTATTTTCCCATGTTTATGACGGCAGCAGGAAGTATTGCTCCGGCTAAGATATTAATACTCGGCGCAGGTGTGGCCGGTTTGCAGGCAATTGCTACTGCCAAACGTTTAGGTGCGGTGATCGAAGTATTTGATACAAGACCTGCCGTAAAGGAAGAAGTGATGAGTCTCGGGGCAAAATTTGTGGAAGTGGAAGGAGCGGCGGATGCCAGTAAGGCCGGCGGTTATGCAGTAGAACAGTCAGCAGATTTTTTAGAACGGCAGAAAGCAAAAATTGCAGAGAGTATTGCCAAGGCCGATATCGTTATCACCACAGCACAGATACCCGGTAAAAAAGCACCTATACTCATTACCGAAGAAATGATACAGGCTATGCGGAATGGTTCTGTCATCATTGACCTCGCCTCCGCAACGGGTGGTAATACACCGGTCACAAAAAATAATGAAACGATACAGTACTACGGGGTTACGATCGCCGGTAATTCGAGTTTACAATCGACAATGCCCAGTGATGCCAGTAAACTCTATGGTAAAAATGTATTGAATTTTTTACAACTGATCATCAGCAAAGAAGGGCAGATCAACCTGAACTGGGAAGATGACCTGGTAAAAGGAAGCTGTGTTACACATGCCGGTGAAATTGTTCATGAGCGTTTAAAATAAAAGTATGGAATCAATATTAAACTGGATAACCGTCAATCAGCAGATGATCTATATCGTTATCCTGATGATCTTTGTCGGTATTGAAGTGATCGGAAGGGTACCGAGTGTGTTGCATACACCCCTGATGAGTGGTGCAAATGCCATCCATGGGGTGGTGATCATCGGGGCGATCATTGTAATGGGCAAGGCAGAGAATGATAACTACCTCGCATTGATACTGGGATTTATTGCGGTGATCGTTGGTACGGTGAATGTGGTGGGTGGTTTTGTAGTGACGGACAGGATGCTGGAAATGTTTAAGAAGAAAAGGAAAGCCCCCTAAACCCCCAAGGGGATTGTTAGAGTCTGCGGTTAATGGATCACTTACTATTGCTCTTTAATAAATTTTTATAATACAAATCCGCTTGCCGCTCTCAGGGCTGTGAGTGGTAAGTCCCTCCATGCGGGGGGATTTAGGGAGGCTGCATTTATGGAATTCAATATACTTACACTTTGTTATCTTATCGGGTCAGTAACATTTATCCTTGGGTTAAAAATGTTATCCAATCCTGCTACGGCAAGAAAAGGAAACTTAATTGCTGCCGCAGGAATGATCATTGCTATTTTAGGCACCATCTTTCTCTATGAAGAGGGTGGACAGAAACTAGGCAACTATCCCTGGATATTTGGAGGTATTGCAGTAGGTAGCGTGATCGGTTTTTTAGCAGCCAAAAAAGTGAAGATGACGGCCATGCCGGAAATGGTGAGTATGTTCAATGGAATGGGAGGGGCCTGTGCGGCGCTGATCTCGATCGTTGAATTTAATCACCTGGCACATAGTGTTGGCTCCGACTTTTCTGACGTAAACAAAGGAATGTTGCTGATCATTTTATTGGGATTGATCATCGGATCTGTTTCTTTTGCCGGTAGTATGGTGGCCTGGGGAAAATTGAATGGCAAAGTGAAAGATTTCTCTTTTACAGGCCAGCATATTTTTAATATTGTTTTATTGCTGGTGACCGTGGGATTAGCAGCTTACCTGATAGGAGGGACACCGGCTAATGCGAATATTATTTTCTACGCCATTTTTGCCCTTTCTTTATTATATGGGGTGTTCTTCGTTTTCCCGATAGGGGGAGCGGATATGCCGGTAGTTATTTCTTTGCTCAACTCATTTACCGGTGTAGCCGCAGCCTGCGGTGGTTTTCTCTATGATAATAAAGTCATGCTCACCGGTGGTATCCTTGTAGGTGCAGCAGGTACTTTGCTCACGATATTGATGTGTAAAGCGATGAACCGTTCCCTGGCGAATGTGTTGATCGGTTCATTTGGTGGTGGTAACAAAGCCAGCGGTCCTGCCGGTTCTAAAGACCAGGGACATTATAAAGAAATAAGCCTGAGTGATTCGGCCGTTGTAATGAGTTATGCCAACCGGGTCTATATCGTTCCCGGTTATGGATTGGCGGTAGCCCAGGCCCAGCATGCCTGTCACGAATTGGAAAAATTACTGGAGAGCAAAGGTGTGGAAGTAAAATATGCCATTCACCCGGTAGCAGGACGTATGCCGGGTCATATGAATGTGTTGCTTGCTGAAGCCGATGTATCGTATGAGAAATTGCTGGAAATGGAACAGGCCAATGATGAATTTTCCACCACCGATGTGGTATTGATATTGGGGGCCAACGATGTGGTGAACCCCGCCGCCAAAACCGACCCTGCTTCTCCTATTTATGGTATGCCGATACTGGATGTGGAACTGGCCAGGAATGTGATCGTTAATAAAAGGAGTATGAAACCCGGTTATGCCGGTATAGAAAATAATCTCTTCTTCCAACCCAAAACTTCGATGCTGTTTGGTGATGCCAAGAAAGTATTGCAGGATTTGATCGGGGAGATTAAGAATTTATAGTTCATAGTTCATAGTTCGTAGTTTGTAGTTCTTAGTTCGTAGTTTGTAGTTCATAGTTTATAGTTTTGCATCGTGCAAGTTCCTGTTAAATTAATCGAATCGCTTTATGGTACAATGGGTTTCCATAAAGATGCTTTTGAAAGGGTTCATAACTCTGGTGAGCAGATCACCTCGATACGCTATAATCCTGTAAAGAACTACGAACTACAAACTTCGAACAATAAGTTTTCACCGATTCCCTGGTGCAGGAATGGATTTTACCTCGCAGCACGACCTTCTTTTACTTTTGATCCCCTTTTTCATGCCGGAACTTATTATGTACAGGAAGCCAGCAGCATGTTTATTGAACAGGCCATCCAGCAAACTGCTGATTTGTCAAAGCCGTTAAAAGTATTAGACCTCTGTGCGGCGCCGGGAGGGAAGTCTACGCATCTTCATTCATTGATTTCAAAAAATAGCCTGCTTGTTAGTAATGAAGTTATCCGTGCAAGAGCGAATGTGCTAAAAGAAAATATCATCAAATGGGGTTGTGAAAATGTACTGGTCACGAATAATGATCCGAAGGATTTTGCCCGCCTGGAAAATTATTTTGATGTGATCCTTATCGATGCGCCCTGCAGTGGAAGCGGTCTCTTCCGCCGCGACCCCGATGCTATTAATGAATGGAGTGAAAACAATGTGCAACTCTGCTCGCAGCGGCAGCAAAGGATTATTGCGGATATATGGCCCTGTCTGAAAAGGGACGGTATACTTATTTATTCCACCTGTTCCTATTCCAAAGATGAAGACGAGCATATTATGGATTGGATTACCGGGGAACTATCGGCCAGCAACTGTCGTCTTGAAATTGACAGTGACTGGGGAATTACAACAACCAGTACGGCAAATGGCAACCAGGGCTATCGTTTTTGGCCCGACCAGGTTAAAGGAGAAGGTTTTTTTCTGGCCTGTTTTCAAAAACAGGAAGGCGATACGGATTGTAGTACCCGGACAAAAAGTAAACCCGAACCGGTAACGAAGAAGGACATGGCGATGGTGCAAAACTGGGTGAAAAAAGATGAAAAGTATTTTATTAAACACCTCAATACGGTCTATGCATGGCCAGAAAAACAGGTAGCTGATTTTAGTTTTTTATTAGAACAATTACGGGTCATTTATTCAGGTGTTCTTACCGGGGAATTGATGCGGGATAAACTGGTGCCGGATCATGCATTGGCAATGAGTCAGCTGGTTGTCAAAACTATTCAACACACCGAATTGAACAGGGAGCAGGCTATCCAATACCTGCAACGAAAAGAATTTGGCATGGTGGAAAATAAAGGCTGGCAGTTGGTTACTTTTCAGCAGCACCCCCTGGGCTGGATCAATGCCCTGTCCAACAGGGTCAATAACTATTACCCAAAGGAAATGAGGATATTAAAAGACCAGTAAACGGCTGTAAAAAGTAAAAATTCCACATCTTTGCAGTATAATTTTGCCGGTATGAAGAAGTTTGTCCTTTCTTTTTTGTTGTTGATAGCTGGGATCTCTTTTGTTTTGGCCCAGAAAACGGAGCTGATGGTGAAAAGCAGCGATAAAGGTTTGTACATCGAACATAAAGTAGCTCCCAAAGAAAGTTTTTTTGCACTGAGCCGTTTGTATAATGTGAGTCCGAAATTTATTGCCTCTTACAATAAACTTGACCTGAACAAAGGCCTTTTAATAGACCAGAAGATCCGCATTCCGCTGACAGATACTAATTTCAGCCAGCAGTCGAATACGGGCACACCGGTCTATTATAAAGTGGGAGACAATGAAGGATTGATGACGGTCAGCAATAAGCACAAAAATGTATTACTGACAAACCTGCGGGCATGGAATAAATTGGCTGGCGATAATCTCAAGGAAGGAATGAAATTGATTGTGGGCTTATTGCAAACTAAGGGAATGGCTGCGGTCACCCTCACTGCCCCACCAAACACTGTTGAGCCAATCGCAAAGGTCGATAAGCTGCCAACTGTGACAGAACAGCCGCTTACAAAAGGTGAGAAGAAGGCAGAAGAAAAAGAAGCGGAAGCAGAAATAAAGGCTGAGAAAAAAGCAGCCGAAAAGGAAGAGAAAAATAAGCCTGAACCTGTTGTAGTAAAAGAAGTCGTAATCCCTGTGGTTACCGGGGAGGGTTACTTTAAAAGCCATTTTGAAAAACAAATAAGAACCAATCCCATTTCAAAAAACGAGACAGTCACCTCAGGTATTTTCAAGACCAGCAGCGGCTGGATGGATGCGAAGTATTATCTCCTGATCGATAAAGTAACTCCCGGCACTATTGTAAAAGTGATCAACCCCACTAATAATAAAGCTGTTTACGCCAAGGTTTTGGGTGAAATGAGCGGTATCCGGCAAAATGAAGGATTGAATATCCGGGTCAGCAATGCAGCAGCTTCTGTATTGGCGGTAACAGAGCAGGATAAATTTATTTTGAAAGTGAATTACTGATCCGGCCTATTTGTTACCGGCATTCCTGAAGCCCCGGAGAAACTCTTCAATGCTCATTTTCTTCTTCCCTTCGAGTTGTATTTCCAATACATGCAGGTAGCCATTGATACAAGCAAATTTCAAAAAGGATTTTCCATCTGTTTCGTATTCGCCCTCGGTATGTGCAGGAATAATAACTTCTTTTTTAGCCTGATATACTTTCAGCATTTTTTCATTCATGATCGTAAAAGCGGCAGGGTAGGGACTTAATCCACGAATAAAATTAAAAACGGTTTCTACCGGTTGGCCCCAGTTGATCCGGCAGGTGTCCGTATGTATCTTGGGTGCTGGCTGCAGGGGTTTGGATGGGGTCTTTGTTTCTTCTGCATCTACCGGCCCGGTGCTTTGTTGTAATGACTGAACGGTTTCCTGCGCAAGTTCCTGTAAACTTCCATCAGCGATTCCCTGCATTGTTTTTAATAAAAGGGCAGCGCCGATCTCTTTCATCTTGTCATGCACATCTCCCGCTGTATCGTTTTCACCAATAGGAAAGGATTGCTGCAGTAAAATATCACCGGTATCTATCTCTTGTTTTAATTTGAAAGTAGTTACACCGGTTTCTTTTTCCCCATTGATAATGGCCCAGTTGATCGGGGCGGCCCCGCGGTATTGGGGTAAGAGGGATCCATGCAGGTTAACAGAACCCATGGGGGGCATGCTCCAGACTATTTCTGGCAACATGCGGAATGCAACAATAAGTTGTAAATCGGCTTGCAATGATCTTAGTTCATCCAGGAATACAGGATCTTTTAATTTTTCCGGTTGTAAAAATTTCAGGTTCTGCTCAACGGCATATTTTTTTACGGCGCTTTGTTGTAATTGCATACCCCTGCCACCGGGTTTATCGGGTGCTGTTATTACTCCAACAATGGTACAACCTGCTTTTACCAGCGCATCTAAGGAAGCGACGGCAAATTCAGGGGTACCCATAAAGACGATCCGTAGTGAATGATAATCCTTCATTGTGCTGCGAAGGTAAAAATCAATACCCGCTATTTGGTAATGAGTCTGGGAAAAAGTGATTATTTCTTTCCGAAGACCTTGTAGATGCCACTACCCGGGAATTGGGCATCCAATAGTTGCAATAAGCGGGCTCCCTTTATACAGGAGAAATAAGCATTGTATTTTTTTGCTTTGCCTTCAATGTCTGAAAAACTCATCTGCCAGTTATTCAGCACAGCAAATTTCCCCGAAGATTTCACCTGTGCATATTTTGTATTCCCCGCCATGCCATTAACCGCCAGGAAATCCCATTTATAGGTATTGCCGGCACCAAACAGAAAGGTTTCGTTAGACTGGTTGATGTTCATGCCAGCATAATTACCAGTATATACATGATACATCTGTTGTACACCGGTGAAATCGCTGGTCCAGCTGCCTGTGAAGTCGGCGGCACCGATTGCAAACTTATTATAATTGGCCATTTGTACAAGGGGCTTCAGCAGGGCTGATTCACTATCCCAGCGGATGGATTCCGGATCAAAATTATATTGCTGTATAAAAGTATTTTTATCAGGTACAATAAACTCAATCCAACCCGTGTTGCCCTGCCGGAAAAGAAAAATGAAAACCTGCTTTTGGGTAGCATTATCTGTGGCATAACCCATACCCAGGTAAGGCCTGTCATATGTACTAATATAGGAGGTTTTATAATTTTTCAGATTACTGTACCGGGGTGCTACCAGGATGTTCCAGGCCGCAGTCGCCAATGGGTCCGGGTCAGCGGGAAATATGGTTCCATCTTTTGGGTAATGCAGCAATACTTTTATATTCCCTTTTGTTACTTCTACCCAGTCTTCCTGTACCGTACTGTTCCAGCCATCATCAAAATTGGACGTAGTAAATGTAAATCCATCCTTTTTGGCAACAACATTAGTGACCGGGGGTTTTATGGGGTTGTTAACAGGCTTTTTTACGGTGGTTGTTATCTTTTTAAAGCTGATGGATTGTATCCCCTTCACCAACCCCTTATAGTTACTGTAAAACTCGGGCCTCATCTTTGCGTTTATGGAAAATGAAAAGAAAAGCCAGGCAATACTAATGCAACAGCATATAG
>Ga0163149_10000369_pt1 | contig 59598 bp, 45 predicted proteins | sample OliLakLV19MP5G1_FD_148604 | JGI IMG/M metagenome (GOLD analysis project Ga0163149, IMG submission 148604) | Freshwater microbial mat bacterial communities from Lake Vanda, McMurdo Dry Valleys, Antarctica - Oligotrophic Lake LV.19.MP5.G1 | ecosystem: Environmental > Aquatic > Freshwater > Lake >...
GCTTCCGAGCGTCCTTCGAGCATCGAGCTGAAGGTCAAGAAATGCGCGTTGTGCATCATGTACACGCGATAGAAGCCGTCGCGCGGGAAACGGCTCTGGTGGTCGGCGTCGACTTCCATCGCACGCTCGTTCGCCCTCGAAGCGTCGGCCAGGCGGCCCGTGCGGATGTACGTGTGCGAGGGCATGTGGACCATGTGGCCCGCGCCGGGCACGAGATCGCGCAGTCGATCCGCGGCGGGAATCGCGCGCTCCGGATGCGGCGACGCCTCGGTCGCATGGATGTAGAGGTGGTTCGCGAGCGGATGCGCGCGATCGAGCTCCATCGAGCGTTCGAGCAGCACGAGGATCTCGTTCGCCCGCCCTTTCGCCTCGCCGCCGCGCGTCCATAGATCCCACGGTTGGAGATCCATGAGCGCCTCGGCCGCGAGTGCCGCGACAGTCGCGTCCTCGGGGAACTCACGCGCGACGCCGAGCATGGCTTCCGCGTACGCAAGGTCCAGCGGCGCACGATCGGTCGGCGGCGTGTCGCCGTAACGCACGTGTTGTGCCTCGATGAGCGCGCGTTCGACCGGGGTGGCTCCGGCGGCGAGCGTCCGCGCACGTTTCAGCACCTCGCGCGCTAGGGCGTCGCGTTCGGGCGGAACCATCGGGAAATTGATGTGCGGTCCGTTGGCGACGGCGATCCCCCACCACGCGCTCGCGCAGGACGGATCGAGTTCAACCGCTTCGCTGAAGCAATGGATCGCCTCGTCGTGGTTGAACGCGAAGAGCCAGCCGAGACCTTGGTCGAACCAGCGCTGAGCCTGGGGTGATGTCGTCGTCACCGTGCGCGAGTACGCGCCGAGATCCGCGTCGAGGCCGCCTTGCGATCCGGTGCTGGAACAGCTCGCGAAGGCGAGCATGCAGAGCGCGACGGGAAGACTTCGGAGACGTGACGGACTGTTATGCGGGGGCATGTGGGGATCTCGAACGCAACGACTGGACCCCTCCAGGATCCCTTCGAGTCGCGTACGTTTCCAGAGCAGCCACGCGCCCTCCCGGGCCGCGGGTCACGGGCCGCCGAGGAAGCCCGCTGCATTCCCGCGCGGAACCGCCTCCGTGTCGATCCACGAATCGAGGACGAGTCCGTTCGTCGGATCACTGAGCAATCGAATGAGCCGTGCGCCGAGCGGACCGGCCATCGTCGGATCCGTCGCGCCATCGCGCAGGTTGGATCCATCCACACCGTCGAGCCAGGCGTGATTGCTCGAACCGTTCGAACGCCCATCGGGCTCGACGATACGATCGAGATCGAAGAACACGCGTGCCGGAGCGAATACCGTCGACGGCGCGACGCCGTCCGCTCCCACGCGATTCGGATTCGTGTCGAGCGGGTTCACGGGAGCTCCGCTCTCGTCGAAAAGGAACACGCCGGTTCCGAGCCCCGCGACACCGTGCACGTAGAGCGGCGAGTTCATCCGATTGCCCGTGTTGCGACCGAAGTGGTCCTTCAGGAGCTGGAAGTCGAGTGCGCCCCAGTCACCGGCCTCCATCGCCGTGCGGAACGCGGCGTACTGCGCGCCGTACTGAGCGACACCCGTGTCCGTCATGTGGCACGCGACGCAGTACCGCGGACCCTCGCGCGAAGCATCGACCTTGCCGCGGATCGAGTGCGCCATGATCGCGTTGTGCGACAAGGACGGGAAACCGGACGGTGCATCGGGCGAGTTGCCGACGCCGCGTCGATCGCTGAACGAGAAGCGCCGCGATAGGTTGCCGTTGCGGTCCTCCCACTGGAAGAAGACCTTCGTGTTCGAGCTGAACTGCGTGATCTTGCCCGAGGGATCGACGCCGAGCTGGAAGAACAGCGGTGACTGATATGTGAAGTCCGCGGTCCGCTGCTTGTAGACGATCCGCTCGCCGGTCTGATTGCTGAAGTTGTTGCCGTTGTCGTATTCGCCCGATAGGTGGCAACCCATGCACGTGTTCGTCCACGACGAGTGACAGGACGCGCAATCCATGTTGTCCGTGTGGCTGAAGCCGTCCGTCGCCGGATCCGTCTGCTTCGGACCGATGCCGTTCGTCGCCGTAGCGTCGATGCGGCCCATCGCGTACGACGCTTTCGCGCTGTAGAAAGGCTCCGCAGTCTGTGGGTGCACACGACCGCTGTCGGCGACGACGTCCTTCGTCTGCGGAACGACATGCACGTTGCCCGTGAGTCGGCTCTTCAAGTAGTAGAGCCCGTCGGTTCCGCGCCAGACGTGCTTCAGCGGGAAGCCCTTGCCGTCCGCTGCGATCTGTGCCGCGGTGCCATCGTACGTGGTCCCGGAAGCGACAGGGGCGTAGGCCTCGATCGTGCCGTGACAGCTCTCGCACGTGATCGCGGTCTGTTGCTCCATGCGGCTGCGAATCAACCCGTCGGGGTTCTCCGAGTCGCCGCCGTGCATGTCCCAACTGCCGTGGCAATCGATGCAACCGAGTCCGGCTTGATAGTGGACGTCTTCCGGAGTGTCGTCGCGACCGTCGCCGTCGTAGTCCTCGCGCAAGAGGTATTGGTTCCCGTTGCGACCGTTGAAAGTGTTGTTCTGCGCGTCCGGATCGAAGAGGCGCGCGTCGCCATGCGTCGTCTGGCTGGACACCGGATTCGCCGGATATTGCCGCCCGTTGCGCACGTCCGCGTTCTGGTCGAGGCGGATGCCCCAGTACTGCATCACGGTGCGATTCGAACCCTGGTGACAGCCCGCGCACGTGTGATCGTCGATGCCCGGGACGACGGCGCCGCTCGGCAGAGTGCGCGCCACGCCGTGGATCCGGTGGGTCCGCGCGTGCGAGCGCTCGGGGGCGTCGATGTCGTCCGGATCGACCGGTTCGAGCTTGTTGATGTTCGGGTCCGTGCTACGGCTTTTCCCGTCGAGTGAGTACGGCATGTGACAAGCCGTGCATCCGGACGAGCGGAAGTCGCCCGCGCGGTTGTTCGCGCCCGCGCTACCGAGGTGGCAGTCGCCGCACGTGAACGAGACCTGGTCCATGAACAGGTTCGCGAGCGGCGAGCCCTCGACCGCGCGATTGTCGGCGTCGCGATCGTCCGCGATCGCGGCCGCGTCGTAGTCCGGGTTCTGGAACACCGCGTCGGGGCCGGTGTCGTTGCGCACGCTGAAGACCGGGTACTCGAGCAGGCGCGACACGGCGCCGACGAGACTCCGGTTACCCGAGTAATTCGCGTCCGCCACCGCGCGCACGGCGGTATCGGCGGCCGTGTCCTCGTGGAGACCGGCGCTCTCGGGGACCGTGCTCGTGATGCCCGCGGCGAACGACGCACCGGCGAGTACGCCGGCTTGGGTCGCGAGCAGGCTCTTCGAGACGATCTCGGAGTGACCTTCGTGACACTCACCACAGCTCTTCCCGTGTTGCACGACGCGCAGATCGCCCGGGTTCACGAACTGAAGGTAGTCGAGTGCCGTGTACGTCCTCCCGTCGACGACGTAGTCGGGGAACTTGTCCATTCCCGCGAGCGTCAATCGATTGAAGTAAGCGAGAGCGTTCTGGTCCTGGAACGCGTCGTCGCCGATCTGCGGCGGAGGCGGAACGTGACTCGTGATCATGTCCGTTCCGTTCGGATCGCCGCCGTGACACGTCGTGCACGTGACCGCTTCCGCCCCCGTGAACGGGTGTGGATTCTCGATTCCCGGCCCGGAGTAGTCTTCCTCCAACGAACCGTTGTGGCACAGCATGCACGACGACGCCGATTGCACCGTCAGAGTGCTGGTCTCACCGCTGCAGCCGGCGACGATCGTCAGACTCGAGGCCGCAAGCCACGAACCAAGGCTTCGAAACATCTCTTCTCCTTCACGGAGCGCTTCGCGGAGTCACCTCCTCGCCACGCTCCACTGCCGCTCCCCCGAGCGTCAGTCTCCCTTCCAGATCCATCGAGCACGCGGGCTCACGATCTTGAGCAAGACTCCAACGCACGATCATCCGCCGTTGATCTCCGCTTGATCCCACGTGCGCGGCAGGTGGCAGCGATCGCAACGATCCGTCCAACCGAGGCCGGCGTGATTCGGGTTCACGGCGCGCGCCAAGTCGCTGGCGTGGCATGTGACGCACTCCGTGTCGGTCGGCGTGAAGCGACCGACCTCAGCACCCGGATGGCAACGATGACAGGCCGTCGTCGCGTGGACGCCCACCAGCGGGAAGCGCGTGCGGCGATGCATCTCCTGCTGTCCGCGCGGATACCAGTTCGACTCCGAGTGGCACTCCGCGCAGCCGAATCCGAGCGATCCCTGGTGCACGTCCTCGTGGCAACCCGCGCAACCGCGGTTCGCGAACACTCCGGCCGGACCGCGATCGTTGTGACAGCGAATGCAGCTCGCGTCGGCGTGCGCGCCATTCAGCGGGACGCCCGTCTCGACTTCGTGCTCGAAGGTGAAGTCGGTGCGCAAGGTCGACCAATCACCGCCTTCGTGGCACAGCGAACAGTCTCCCGGGAACGTGTCGTGCGGCATGACCGGCCCGAACCCGGCCCACCACAAGCGCAAGCTCGCGCTCTCCTTCCCTTGTGACACGCACGCGGCGACGAGGAGGCAGATCGCGGCGAACACCACGGCTCCCGCGGAAAGGCGCGGCCTGGACGACGTTTTCATCAGAAGCTCCTCTGCAGGTACACGCCCGCGGCCCAGCCCGTTTCCTCGTCGTACAGGAGCACTTCACCGTGGAGCGACACGCTCCATCCCGAGATCGTGTTCCAATCGAAGTTCCCACTCGCACGGTGAGTCGGCAGATCGTCGTTCGCCTCCGAGAACCCTTGCGCGCGGTTGACGACGAATTCGTACCCGACGCGCCAGCTCGTGGTTTCGCCCGCGACGCCGAGCGCCGCTCGCCATCCGGCGAGCGTCGTGAACCGTCCCTCGGTGCCGAATCCCGCTGCTTCCACCAGGGCTCCTTCGATGATCAGGTCGTGGACGAGGAACGCGAGCTCACCGTCGTACCCCTCGTCGTCCTCGTCGCTCCACACGCCGAATTCTTCGCGGATTCCGACGGCTCCGAGCCTCTGTCGTGCGGCCAATGACGCGCGGTCGTAGCGGTCGTCCGCCAATTGCGCCTGCGTGACCGGCAAGAACTCTTCGCGATCCGTCTCCGCGAACGCGAGGTGTCGGAACGAGAGGTCCAGCGAACTCCCGCCTTCCCACGAGCGTCCCGTCGAGAACCAGGCTTGCGTGATCTCGGCACCCGAGCCCTTCGCTTCGTCTCCCGATCCGTAGACGTCGATCCACGTGGTCGCTTGCGCTGTCCACGCGTGCGGCGGGATCCAAGCCGCCTTCAGCACGACGAGATCACGGTCCGCGTCGAAGTCGTGGAACGTCTTCTGGTATCCAGCACCGAGCGACAGTTCCTCGCTCTCGTCCCGCACCCACCTGTACCACGTCGCGATCTCTTGGTCGTCGCCTTCCTCGCTCGACGTGTTCCACTCCGGGACGAATCCGAAGCTGGCGCCGAACGATCCGCCGCCCGAGATGTGCCGATTCCATTCCATCCCGTCGAGTACGCCGAACTCGGGGAACTCGGAGTGCAGGAAGCGACCCACTTCGAATCGGTCCGGCTCGAAACGGTGGCCGCCGAAAGCGTACGAAGCGCGATCGATGCGGAAGCGCGTGTCCGAGTCGCCGTCCGCATCGGGAACATCGGTATCGCGGTAGTTCCATTCGATGTCGAGCGCGAGACGACCGCCCCATCCGAATGCGTTCTCGAGCTCGGCATCCGCGCCGAGGCGGAAGAAGGGATCGCTGCGGCCTCCCTCCGTGTTCGAGAGGTAGTCCGTGGAGTTCCACAGACGCCCGGTGAGCAGCGAATCGCGCTCTTCCGGCCGAAAAGGCCGCACTTTCGCCAGTAACGGCATCGATTGGGTCCACCCGTCGGCAGGGCGCTCCCAAGGCGGATGTTCCACCGGTGCCGTCTCATTCGTCTCGGGATCACTCGCGACTTCGGCCATCCCCTCCTCGACGACCTGCTCGACGAGCTCGAAGCGCTCGGCCGGCAACCGCGCCTCGACACGCATGCCCGGAATCGCGACGAATCCGGCGTCGGTCGGCTCGACGATCGACGTGCGGTCGGTGAGCTCGATCACACGACCCGTTCGCTCGGCACCGTCCTTCGAACGGAACGTGACACGGTCGCCCGGCTCCAATCCGTCGAGTGCGCCGCGATCGACCGTCGCCCGACGCGGCGCGGCGGCGATCACGCGCATCTCCACGAGCACGGGGCTCGCGTCCTGCGCGTAGCTCGCGGTCGTCGCCACCGCGAGGACCGCGAACGGTCCGATCCCTGATAGGTACATCTCCCCTCCTACTTCCTCCGTCGACGGATGAGGACGTCTTCCTGGACGCCGTGGCAGTCGACGCATTCGGTTCCCATGGGCCTGTACCGGATCGCTTCGGCGCCGGAGGGCAGCGCTCGAGCGAGGTGACAGGCAGCACAATCGAGTCGTTCGTGCTGTTCGCCGAGGCGAAAGCGTGAGTCGCGGTCGTGGTCGAAGGACGAATAGCTCGGGCGTTCACTCGCGTGGCAGCGCTCGCAATCGGTCGCGCCATCGACCGCGAACTGCTCGGCGTGTGGATCGGTGTGGCAGTCCGCGCACGACGCGCCGTTCGCGGGTCCCCACGTGCGGCCGATCCCATCGGGTTGACGCAACTGCGCGTGACACGCCGAGCAATCAGCGGCTGCGTGCGCCTCGACGAGCGCGAACCCGGTCCACATGCCGTGATCGAAGCCGTGCGGGAAACTGCGGAACGAAGTCTCCGCGTGGCAACGCGCACAACCCTCGCGCTCGTCCACGGACGTCGGCAGGTCCTCCGTGTCGAAGCGGCCTTGGTGCGGATCACGGTGACAAGTCACGCAACCCTCGAACTCGCCGAAGTGATCCGCGACGCGTCCGAACGTACGTCGCGTGTCGTCGGGCTGTGCCAACGACGGGTGGCAACTCGAGCATGACTCCTGCGCATGCGATCCGACGACCGGGAAGCCGGTCCACGCGTCGTGGTCGAACTCCTCGGCGAGTGCGTCGAAGCCCGCGGTCGTGTGGCACGCGGCGCAGGCACCGTGCTCGAGCGGTTCGACGTCGGACATCTGTTCGTCGAAGAACCCGCGATGCGCGTCGGCGTGGCACGTTGCGCAGGTCGATCCGATGCCGCGGAAAGCGCGCGGCGCACCCTCGCCCGGAATCGTGTGGCAGGTTTCACACTGTGTTTCCAGGTGCTTTCCGTCCAGGGGCAGTCCGGTCTGCGAGTGCTTCTCGACCGTGAACACGTGCGGTGCGAAAGCCTGCTCATCGTGGCAGACCGTGCACTCCTGACCGGCGAAAGGCCCGTCGTGGAACTGACCGCCGTGCGGATCCGCGTGACAGGTGCTGCAGGCAGCGGCTTCGCGCCCGGGGTGCCGCGCACGGAAGTCACCTGCGTTCGGTTCGTGGCAACCGGCGCAAGCCGTTTCGTGGTGGGGCGCGTCGAGCGGGAAGCCGCTGAACGCGTGCTGGCCGGCCGACAAGGTCGCGGCCGACTGACGCCACGCGACGTGCTCGGCGGCGTGGCATGCGACGCATCCACGCTCGGGCGTGAAGCCTGCGAGTCGCGCCGAGAAGGAGGCGAAGTCGCTCGCATGCGGCGAATCGTGGCACTTCGCGCACGTGCGCGTGTCCGGGCGCTCGGCACTCTCACCGAGGACTTCGAGCGCGTGCGCGCCGCTCTCCGCGTGACACGCCCGGCACGCGACGTCGTCGTGGCCGCCGACGAGCGGCAGGTGCTCTTCGTGATCGATCGAGTGCAGACCGTCCCACGCAACTTGTCCGTGACAGCTTGCGCACGAGATCTGCATGCGACCTTCGTGACTGTCCTCGTGACAACTCGCGCAGTCTTGCGACAGACCCAGGAAGCGCGTCTGCCCTTCCTCGAGGACGTCGGCGCGCGCGTTCTCGTGGCACTCGACACAGCCGATCTCCGTGTGCCGGCCATCCATCTTCCAGCCGATGCGCTCGTGATCGAACTCGAGCGGCTCGGCGAATCCAGCGATGGCGAACGAACGCACGTTCACGACGTCGAATCCTGCGCCGTGATGCTCGCTGTGACAGCTCGCGCAGCCCGCGGCGAGCGTCGGTTCGAGCTTGCCGTGCAGACCCATCCGTTTCTCGAGCTGCTCGTCGATCGGCGCGTGGCAAGCAAGGCACGCGTCGGTCATCGACGTGAACCAACCGCCGTGGCACGCTGCGCAACTGTCACCCCCGTCGATGTCGGCGAGACGCCCGTGGACGGCCGACACGGGCCCGGGGGACGCGCGATCGACGTCGACGACGGCCATCAAAAGGACGGCGGCGAGAGAGCACGCGGTGACCCACACTTTCGGCGAGCCGAACTTCACGTGAGGCCTCCGGTCCCGCGCGACGTCCCGTACGCGAGGGCCACCACGACGTGGATCAGGAGCAGGAGCACCAGCGCGAGCGCGACCCACCGATGGATCCAGCGCCATCCGCCGACGAGAGCGCGCAAATCCTCGAAGTGCGCAACGGCGGTCGCGTTGTGGTGGGCTTCGCGCGCGAGGACGAGAGTCTCTTCGAGCTCGACGACCGCGATGCCGGCCGCACGTCCTTCGGATCGCAGAGCGGAGACCGTGGTGGACAGCGCGCGTTGCCCCGAAACGAGCGCTGTCACGCGCGCCACGACCGAGGTCTTCCACTGTCGTTCGGCGACGAGGGCCTCGACGGTCGCGCGCGCACGCTCGGCGAACTGCCGCTGCGATCCGGTCCAGCCGTCGCCGATTCGTCCGAGACGGACGCGGATCTCCTCGAGCTCCAGCTCGCGGCCGTTCGCGGCGCGCGGCACGTACGCGTAGAGGTAGCGTCCGATGGCACCGCTCGCGAAGAGCACGAGCAACGCGAGCAATGCGTGCCCGCCGATCGAGTCGCCGGCGGTCATCCCGGCGTGCAGGACTGCGAGCAACACCGCGAGAATTCCCGTCGCGACGTGACTCGTCATCCAAGTCCGCAACGAACCCCACTCGAGCCAGGCGATGCGACCCGATCGGCGCGCCAAGTACGCTAGGTTCACGACGACCAATCCCGCGGATGCGATGCCCAACGAGAGGCCCGTGCCCATCGCGGGTCGCAGCGACGAATGCAGCTCGTGCACGGGCCGGGCCTCGGGCTCGAGACCGTAGTAGTCCGCGTTCCAAAGCGCGAAAGCGAGCGCCGCGATGGACAGTCCGAAGCCGATCGACAGCGCGCGGACGAGTCCGCTGCCGAGCTCGGCGACCGGCACGTGCGCTTTCCGCTTAGCGGGATCGAACGAGACTCCGGCACGCTCGAGGATCGCGAGCGGCGGCGTGCCTCCGGCAAGGACGAATACCTCGTCGTTCGGCAGCGACCACTGCGATTCGCGCCCGTGTTCCTCGATCGCGACGTCCACGGCCCCGTCGCGAATCGCGATCACGCGACTCGAAAGTAGGAGCCGAACCCGTCCCGATGCGACGTGCTCGCCCAGTCGCTCTTCCGTGCGTTGTTTCAGGCGAAAGAACCCCGCTTTGCGGTACGAGATCGTGACCTCGTTGCTGGGCTGTTCGGCCAAAGCCAGCGCGGTCTCGGCCGCGCTCTCTCCACCGCCGACGACGAGCACGCGTCGGCCTTGGTACGCGTTCGCGTCGGTCAAGGCGTAGGCCACTTTCGACAGGTCTTCGCCGGGAACCCCGAGCTTGGCGGGAGAACCGCGACGCCCGAGCGCGAGGCACACGTGACGCGCCGTGAATTCGCGATCCGCGGTCTGCACGACGAACCCATCCGCACCGACCCGCATCACCGACGACACCGTGCATCCCGATTGGATCGGCAGCTCGCCTTCCCTCGCGAGCCGCGTCCACAGGCTGACGAGCTCCTCTTTTTCGTACATGCGCTTCGCGAGCCCGGCGCCGTTCGCGAGCGCAACGGGATGCGTCAGCACCAGCTTTCGACGCGGATAACGCGCTACCGTGCCGCCGATCGACGGCTCCTGGTCGAGCGTGACGAACGAGAGGCCCAGTCGTTTCGCTTCGAGCGAACACGCGAGGCCGGCGGGTCCGGCGCCGACGATGACGAGATCGAGACCTTCGCGCTCGCGACCGTTCGCGCGCCGCGCGACCTCGTTCGCCACGGCCGTCCCCTGCGCGACCGCGTTCTGGATCAGAGCGCGCGCCGTCACTTCGCCGGCGAGGAACAGGTTCGGCACGCCTTCGGCCTCGAGCGCGTCCGACACGGCCGGGATGTCACGGCGCGTCGTCGTGTCGGCGAGAGTCACCGTGATGGCGCCGGTCGGACACGCCGGCGCACACGCGGCGACGCCGGTGCAGCGCGTGCCGTTCACGACCATCGCCTGTCCGTGTACGAGGTCCAGCACGCCGTCCTCGGGACACGCGCGCACGCACGCGCCGCAACCGACGCAGAGCGTGCGATCGACGATCGGATGCTGCAGTTGTGACTTGGCGCTGCCCAAGCGCACGGCGCGTGCGCGCTCGCCGAGTCGCGCCTCCATGCGACCGAGCTCGATGCGCCGCAAGAGAGCCGCGCCGAGTGCGATCCCGAGCGCCAACACGAGGCCGGCGAAGAGGAACCAGCTCATGCGCGTCCGTCTCGGAACGAGCTCGATGACTCGAGGACCACAGCGGGGCTCGGAGGGCGCGGCACGAGGGCCGCGGGGAACGGCTCAGCGCGGACCCGCGGGCGGGAGTTCCGGCTTCGGCTCGGGCGTCGGCTCCGGTACGGGCTCGGGCTCGACTGGCGCCGGTATCTCGACCGGTTTCACCGCTTCGAGCGGCGGTTTCGCGCTCGCAGCCTTCGGCTTCAGCGTGGTGACCGTGCGCTTCTTCGTCGTGATGGTCGCGACGTCGTTGGTCGGCTTGGCGACGCTCGCCTGAGTGTCGGGCGCAGACAGAGACTTCGTGCTCTCCATCTCCACCTGGCCGTAAAGCGCAGCCGACTCGACGTAAGCGCGCGCTGCTGCGACCGTCGCGTCGAAGCGAGTGTCGAGAGCCTGCACTTGTTCGTTGAGAATGCGCACGTCTGCGCGCAGCGACTCGACCGAAGCCGAGTTCAGGTCGTGACGCAGGAACAGTGCGTGGTCGCCCACGTCGTCATGGAATGCGTCGAGCGCGATCTGTGCCGCTTGAGCTGCCCCGACGATGCCGTGGAATCTGGTGCGCGTCTCGTCGAGGCGTGTTTGACTGCGCTGGCGCATGCGCGAATTGCCGAACGCCTCCATGTCCTTCGTCCAACGATGGAAGAGCTCGTCCGCGGACTCTTGCATGGGTGCCGCGACTTCGCGCAGGACCTCGGCCTGTTCCTCGGAACGCTCGGACGCTGCGAGGAACTTGGCGAACTCGGCCGCAGCATCGCCACGGAAGTTGGGCGACACGATCGTGCACAGCTCTTGCAGAGTCTCGTGCGCAGCGCCCTTCGCGACAGCGGTTTCGGCCTGCAGACGCTCGATGCGAGTCAGGAGTTCGTCGACTTGTTCGACGCTTTCACTGCGTTCGGATGTGCCGGCGCACGCGGCGGCCGCGCACAGCACGGAGACGATGGACACGTAGGAACGGACGGTGGGCTTTGAAGCCACGTTGATCTCCTCTTCGACCTTGCCTCGCGATGAACGACGTCCCCCGCGCCGTTTCCATGTCTCGATTCGGCAAACCCGACTCCCCCAGTTGAGGGCAATAGGAATCGTTCAGTGCTGGACGGCGGAAACTGCATCGCTGGCATTCGCTTCCCTGTGCGCGTCGGAGCGCAACCGGATCCGCTCGCGAATCCACAGCACTCCCGCGAGGGCGACAACGCTCCACTGCGCGATGTAGTAACTCCAGAGCGCACTCTGGATGCCGCTCGTGAATCCGTAGCTGTGCAGGCCGACGCCGAGCAAGTTCACTCCCCACCAGGAGAACGCGACCACGGTTCCGCCGAACGCTGCCACTGCGCACGTCCCGAGATCCCGCACGAATCCCGCTCGACGCGCGTGGATCAGCGCGATCTGCGCGATGCAGATCAAGAGCGCGCCGTTCTCCTTGGGGTCCCACCCCCAGAACCGGCCCCAACTCTCGTTGGCCCAGATGCCGCCGAGGATCGTGCCGACGACCGAGAAGCACAGTGCGAAACACGTGACCCCGACGACGGAACGCGCCAATGCCTTCTGCCGCACCGCATCTGCCCGACGACCGCGCACCAGTGCGATGAGCACGTACGCGCTGCCGAGCACGGCGGCGAGCAGACCCGCGGAATAGCCCAGCGTGATCGCCGTGACGTGCGTGGCAAGCCAGAAGTTCGTGTCGAGGACGGCCACGAGATTCGGCATGGTGTCCCGACCGTCGAGCAGCTCGTATCCGCGCGCGAGGAACAATCCACACGTGCCCACGAGTGCCGCGACCGCGAGGTGGATGCGTTGACGTTGCACGCGCTCGACGAACAGCGCCACGCACACGGCGCACACGGTCACGAAGAGGACGGTCTCGTAGAGCGTCGAAACGGGAGGTCGGCCGCGGATGATGCAACGCAGCGCGATCGCCACGGCGAGCAGCGCAGTGGCCGCGATCGAAGCCATCCACGCCGCGCGGTGCACGAACGTGCTGTTAGTTCTCAGCCAACTGATCGAGCACGCCGCGAACGCGAGAACGAAGAGACCCGTCGCCCACGAGAGCAGACCGAGCCCGTAATAAGCCGCCTCGAGGCGGACGGTTCCGACTTCGCCGCGACGTGACGCTAGTTCCTCGACGAGTCCTGCGAGCCGTAGGGTGGCCAGCTCGAGCCGCGCCGGGTCGGTGCGACGTGCCGCAACCTCTTCTGCCGCGCGCAGGATATCGACGTGATCGCTCGCGACGGGTACACCACGACGCGCATTCGCGACCAAGTTCGCCGGTGTAAGCCAGTCCGGTTCGGCATCCACACCCGCGGCCGGCGGGATCCAAGCGAGGACGTCGTCGTCGCCGCACAGTTCCGCCGCGATGCGCCACACGGCCGCGATCGCGCCACGCTCGCGCGAGTCGTCCTTCGACGTGAGTTCGCGCTCGATGGCGTCCATCGATTCCGCGCTCGCGAGCACGTCCGCGACGCTGATCGCATCGCGCCCGGGATGCAGCAGCGCGACGCGCGTCGCGTCCTGGAGAGGGATGCGGCCGCGCGCGAAGTCGAACGAGCGGCCGAGGCGCGTCACGAGGAGCGCGCTCTCGGCCACGCGCATCGTCACGGACTCGATCGAACTCCGACGCCCGGCATCGAGGGCTTGCGCGGCATGAGCACGTTCGAGCAGCGCCGGCAACACGCTCGCGACTTCGGCGTGCGACCACCGGTCCCGCTTCTCGTGCGAGTCCACCGCGAGGCCGACGGCGACGAGAGCTTGCGAGTCCTCGACCAGGATCACTTCGTCGTCACGCGCGAGTTCGGGAAAGAGCACGAGTCGTAGGCACCACTCCGATGGCGTCAGTTTTCGTCCACCGACGTCGCGCGGCGTCCCGGTGCCGGCGGCGCGCAACACGGTGACCCGCGCAAAGCTTGTGAGCGGCTTCACGCGGCCGCCTTCTTGAATCGGCATGCGCTCGAACGCAGCGACCGTCACACTCGTGAACTGGCGACCTTCGCCCGCGCGAAGCGGCGTGGCGAACAGACACAGGGCCACGAGGAGACCGAGGAACTGATTCATGCGGCGGCCCGGCGCACGCTCATCGCGCGCGCGAGTTTCCTCCCGAAGTGAACGACGAGGCCGAGCGCGATCACCGCGCACGCGACGATCGGCAGGCGATCCGCCGGATTGCGCACGACCGCAAAGGTCGAGAAGAGACGCGAAGTCTCGCCGGCGCCTTGCGGCCCCCAGGAGGCTTGGTACACGACGACACCGCCCTCGCGCAGGGGCTCGTTCATCGAGATGGTGACCGAACGACCTCCGTCGACCACGACGTCGCTCTCGAACGAACGCGGCATGTTCGAGCGCGGATGATCGACCTTGCGGAAGTCCGTCAACGTCAGCGCGAACGGCAGTGCATGACGCTCGCGACGAAGGTCGAACTGGAATCGACGATCCCCGACCGTCGTCGCGAACGGCGCGGAACGCATTCCCGAAAGTACGGCCTCGCTCGACGAGGAACCCCCGAGCGCAGCGATGGAGACGCGCACGGCCGGCGCGTTCCGCCCGGCCTCCGGATCTAGCGCTACGGGTGCGATTCGCGGACCGGAATCGTCGCGTGGCACCGTGACTCGCGCATTCGCCTGCGCCTCGTGGACCTCGATGGAGAACGTCGCGCCCGGGATCTCGATCACGACGGGAGACGCCGCCGTCGCCCGCGCGACGGAATCGAAAGGCACGACGTTCTCGCGCGTCGTACCGTCACCTTGCGCCTCGCTCACGACGAGTTCCCAGCGGAAATCGCTTTCGAACCAGCTCGCGCTCTGCCCCTCGAACAACGTCACACGTCCGTCCTCGGACGCGTGATGCTTCACGAATCCCGCTGCGAGTAGCAGGACGATCCCTGTGTGCGCGATCAAGACTCCCCACGTGTCCCGCGTTCTACGGATGCGCACGAATCCGCCCAGGACGAGGTTGACGGCGAGAACGGACAGCACCAGGTTCGCGCCAGGAAGCGGGACGGGCACCCCTCCCGCCTCGTGAACGAGCACGTACGACTCGAAGTACTTGCGCTGCACTTCATAGAGACCGTGCTCGACCTGCGCGAGCGTCCCGAGCCAAGTCAGGATGCCGAGGAGGACGAGCAGGACGCACGCGAGCCCGAGCGACGACGCGACGGCGAACGCGCTGCGTCCGATGGCCAGCATCGAGTTCAATCCTCTACCAAGGTTCGGCACAGATCGAGGAACGCGGCGCGGTGCCGTCCGATCAGGCCCGTCGGTCCCGTGAGTTTCACGAAGATCGAGCGCTCGGTCCCCGCGGACACGGCCGCCAGAACTCCGGATTCCGACGAGCTCGCTTCGACCAGCAACGCACCGTTGCCGAGCATGGGCACGACCTCGAGGCCGGCGAATTGAGCATCGTCGAGCGGCTCGAGCCCGATCTGGCCGCGCCAGCGATCGATGTTCGCGCGGGCTCCGCCGGCGGTACCGGCAAGCACCGTGATCGAGCACTCGACTTCCGCGTCGACGCGCAAGTCCAGCGCGCGTGGTGGTTTCTCCGGGACGCGCATCCATGAGTCCGGCACGCGCACGAGGAGCCCGGCCGCGCGCTCGAGCCGCGTCGCCGACGAGGCCTGGTCCTCTCGACGATCGTTCGCGGAGCGAAACGAGGCCGCGAGTGCCCTGAACGCTTCCTTCTCGCGCGCGACGACGTCGGCGGGTCCCACGAACTTCAGGAACGCCGAACCGTCGGGATCGACGAGCAACATTCCCAGCAACCGACGTCCCGCCTGGGCCGAACCGCCGGACATGCCCGTGAACGTCCCTTCGACGTCGAGGAGAACGGCGTCGCGGTGAAAGAGTTTCGCGCGCGGCAGAGCATCGATCTGGGCTGCGACGAGTGCAGGCTGTTGCATCTGCGCGAGCCAACGATTCACGTTCGCGCCGACACCGCCGCCATCGCCGGCAAGGATCGTCAGGTAGCACTCGGCGTCCTCACTCGCGCCCACGCCGAAGTTCGCGACGCGCATGGCGCTCGGCGAACGCTCGATCCAGCCGTGCGGGAGATCCCAGCGCAACATGGCCGCGGCCTCGCCGACTCCCGCGTCGTGTGTCGGCGTATCGGACGCGAGGCCGAAACGCTCCTCGACGGATTTGGCGCTGGAATGAGTAGGAATCAACGACGCCACGACGCTCGACCTCGCGACTACGCGCGCGGGAACGTCCGGACCACGATCTGCACAGCTCGCGAACACGACGGTGCCCGCGAACACGACGACTCCGGATAGGGAGCGCATGCGAACTCCTCTTCAAGGCCCGCGCACTGCCTTGCGCGAACTCGGGGGAGATCGTCGATCCGGGTTGTCAGTCTTGAGGCGAGCCGCGGAACCTGCGCCGAGATCGTGTGAAGAACTCACGAGCTCCCGCGTCCGCGTACTCTCAGACCTTCTTCTTGCCCGCGAGCGACAAGAGGAACAGGAGGAGCACCGCGCCCGCGGTCGCGGAAACGAGGCGGCCCAGCAGATTGCCCGCGGACATCCCGAGCAGACCGAAGACGAATCCCCCGAGCAGAGCGCCCAGCGCACCGACGATCAGGTTGCCGATCCAGCCGAACCCGCTGCCCTTCGTGAGCTTGCCCGCGATGAATCCCGCGGCGATTCCGATGAGGATCGAGTAGACGAGTTCCATGTTTTCTCTCCGCGGCCGTGTGTGGCCGCTTGACAGGCGAGTGTTACTGCGCGACTCCTCTTCGAACAAGCGTGGATCTCTCCCCCGACGACATCGCGGGCCTCGCGGCCGAACGCGAAGGCCGCAAGCTCGAGTTCAAGAGCGGGCTGCCGCGCGACGAGAAGACCGCGCGCTCGCTCGCGGCATTCGCCAACACGCGCGGCGGGATCCTTCTCGTCGGCATCGGTGATCGCGGCGAGATCCTCGGTGCGCCGCACGCGCGCGAAACGCTCGAGCGCCTGCGCGCGATCGCGCTCGACTCCGTGGATCCGCCGCTGGATGTGCAGAGTGGGATCGTGACGGTGAGCACGAAACCGATCGTGTGGTGTTCGGTGCCGCTCTCCGCTCGCCGCCCACATGCCGTGATCCACCCCGACGGCACGCGTGAGATCGTGGCTCGCGTCGGGTCGAGCAATCGCGTCGCGACCGGTGCGACCTTGGCGGCTCTGCGCGCTTCGCGCTCCACGCATTCGAGCCTCGATCCGTTGCAACGCGCCGTCCTCGCGTGGGTCGCCGAGCGCGCGCGGGCGGGTGCGCGGCCCGATGGAGACGCGACGATCGCGGGGTTCGCGAAAGCTCGCAACGTCGGCACGCAACGTGCACGACGAGCGTTCACGCAGCTCGAGGTCGCGGGGCACCTCGTCGGTCACGGAATCGGGGCGAGCCGAATCTACGCGCTGCCCTGATCGCCCGGTTCAGCGCTGCGGTTTCCCGATGATCTCGAACGACGGGACCGCACCCTCCAGAGTCCGCGGTGCCCCACCGTACGCACGATATGCCGCTTCCGCGTCGCGTCGTAACCCGCCCAGGCTGGACCGCAACGCTCCGCGCCGCGCGCTGTCGTCGTCGGGAACGCCGCGCAAGTCGAAACCGTACAGGCGCACGATGAGCATCGCGACGAACGTCCCGTCGCTCTGCTCCACGGGATAGTAGTAGTCGCGTCCGCCGAGCCAGTTCACGTCCTGGCTCGTCGAGTAGATGTCGCACACGAAGCGGCCGCGATCGTCGATGCGATTCAGCACGTGGAGGTCGCACGTGAACGACGAGAACGGGAAGGGTAGATCGGTCTCGAACAGGAGCCTCGACGCGAAGACATCGAGCCCCGCCGGATCCTTGGCTTTCAAGAAGGTGCCTTCGATCGGACCGATGCGTTCGAAGCTCGCTCCCGGTCGCGTGGGATACGAGGGGAAGTCGTTCTCGGCTGCCTTGATCGCCTCGAGATCGGCTCGAACGAGCAACGCGGCCTGTTGAACGAGGTCGCCGCTTCCGCGCTTCTTCCAGGGCTTTTCCGAGCGTCCTTTCAACGTGAGCGGACGAGCGAACACGAACCCGTCGCATGCGCCGTCCTCGTCGGGATCCCATTTCGGAGACCAGAGATCCGCATCGCACAGGAGCTCTTTCGCCCAAGGCTCCAAGTCGCTCGCCAACGCCGGATTCGTCGTGGCGAGCTGTGTCAGCACGCGTCGCGCCGCATCGACGTTCGGTGCCGCGCGGTAGAGCGCGACGACGTCGCCGAAGCAACGCGGTGCGCCGACGGAGCCTGTTTTCTCGGCGTAGACCTCGCTCGTCAGTCGTCGCATCGAGCGCGCGAGGTCGACCGCGACGCCGCCGCCCTCGTCGGAGAACGCGAGGTCCTCGGGCAGCAAGTACGCCATGTCGAACGTCGTGCTCTGCAGCTCCGCCCAGGTCGCTTCTCGTGCGAGGAAGTGCGGCGGACCTCCAGCATCAGGCGCAGCCCCTTGCGCCGCGATCAAGACGATCGCGCCGATCATCGAGGCACCTCGCGCGCGAACTCGGCGATCGCCGCGGCCACGAACGCCGGCCTTTCCTCGTGCGGATAGTGACCGGCGTCGGGTACGGGCTTCCAACGCGCGCCCGGGATCGAGTCGGCGAAGAGCTTGCCGAACCGCTCGGGTTTGTACGCGACGTCACGGTCGCCCCACAACAAGAGCGTAGGCTGCTTCATCTTCGCGAGGTCGCTCGCGCGCGTTCCGTTCTCGTCACGACAGAGGTCGATCATCGCCCTCCAATTCTCCGAGTTCTCGCAGACGAGGAAATACTCCTCGAGACGATCGTGCGGACTTGGGCTCGCGAAATGCAGATCGAGCGCCGGCCGTAGCCGATCTCGCGAGTTCATCATCCACCCGAACTTCGCCAAGCTCATCTCGCGCATCTTCACTTCCTCGGGCAACCATTCGTCGTCGCGCCGCGGAAAACCCGAACTGCTCATCAGGACGACGCGCGACACACGCTCCGCGGAGTCGAGCGCCGCGCGCCACGCGAACTCGCCGCCGTAGCTCTGCCCCACGATCGTCACGTCGCGCAGATCGAGCAACTTCAGGAAACCGCTGATCCAGTCGGCGCATTTCTGGAACGAGTACGGGCCGAGCTCCGTGCGCGTCGTGCCGTGACCGAGGACATCGAGCGCAAAGACGCGACAACTTTTCGCGAGACCTTCGTGGCCCGGACCACCGTGGATGACTTCGGTCCACGCGACGAGCGAACTCGGCGTGCCGTGGATCAAGAGCACGATCGGTCCGCTCGAGCCCGCTTGGTGCCAGCGGTATTCGACGGGAACGCGCTCGCCACCGATGGTCGCTTCGGCAGCGCGCACTTGGAGTCCCGCTTCGCGAACGGGACGGTTCTTCTCGAGCGCGAGGAGTCGCGTCTCGAGCTCGGACTTCTTCATGGACGAGCAGCCTCCGAACGCGAGCAACCCGACACCGACGGCGAGCAGGGCGAGGACGATCTTCGTGGAGCGCATCATCGGTGAAGGCCGGTTCAGGCGGGTGGGCACAAGGAGGATGACCAGCGAGCGTGCCGGTATCCAGCGGAACGGGTTCGCGCTGGGTCCCGTTCGGGACGTGGAGACCTACGCGTCGGCGATCCGGACGGATGCGAATTGCTCTCTCAGGACGGAACCGGAGCCCTGGATTTCCCCGGCGCTCGCACGAGACTCGACCCGGACGCTCGGTCCTCATCGACCGCGGAGTCGCGTTCGACATCGTCGCGTGGACACCTCGATGGACGCTCAACGCGCCGGTGAGGTCCATTCGACGACCGCGTGCTCGCCGCACAGGAACACGCGGTCGCCCGGTCGAGGTTCCACGATCCCGAGTCCCGTGAAGCCTCCGAACGACGGCAGGATCGTGAGTCGCTTCGTCACGAGGAAGATCGGCACCGACATCCTGCGACCGCGCGACGAGGCGAGTCGCACGCCGGGATGAACGTGGCCGGCGAGGGCGTGAGCATCCGGAACTTCGCGCGGGTGATGTAGCCACGCGAACGGCGCCTCGAAGTGAGGTTCGTTCACCACTTCGATGTCCAATTCCTGGGGCGGCGATCCCGCGCGGGCATCGTGGTTGCCCGCGACGAGCACGATCTCGAGGCTCGCGTTGCGACGGCGCCACGACCGAAGGGCGCCGAACGTCTCGTCCGAGCGCGAACCGACGTCGTGCAGGAAATCACCGAGGAACACGAGCCTTCGCGCGCCCGTCGATTCCACGACGCGTTCGATGCGCTGTAGGTCGGCGTGTGTCGTTCCGGCCGGAACCGCGACCCCGGCGGAACGAAAGTGCGCATCCTTGCCGAAGTGTGGGTCGGCGACGAACACTGTGGCACTGTCGAGGCACCACAGCGCGCGTTCGGGCAGGAGGCGCAGCTCACGACCCGCGATGTCCACCCTCATGGAACGCTTCGCTTCGCGGCTCGCGCCGGGCGATCGATCGCGCGCGCCATCCGCTTCACGCGATCTTCCCAGGCCTCCGTCGTCACTTCGCCGCGAATGCTCTCGGCCCAGACGGGAAATGAGAACGGCGTCAGCCGATCGGTGGCGACGACGTGCCAAGCGGAGCTCTCCATGCGTTCCAGCGCGGCGCGCAAGCGCGTGATCTCGAACTGTCGATCGAGGACTTCGCGTCGCGCCTGCTCCAAGAGTGGATTCGTCGGGTCGTAGCGCATGAACACGTCGTGGATGAGCGAGCTGGACGTCTGCAGATCGCGCACACGCCGCTTGTGACCGGGGAATCCCTGCACGATCAGCCCGGCGACGCGGGCGATCGACCGGAACTGTCGACGTGCGAGGTCGGTCCCGGCGAGCAAGCTCCCGAGGTCCAGATCGAGATCACGCGGTGAGCACAGGTCGCGCCACGTCGCGGGGTCGTCGGGGAAGACTTCGCGGCCGACGAGCCCGAAGCCGTAGTCCGTGACCGTCGTCGAGATCGTCGCTGCGGCGCGACGAGCCAATCGCCACGAGACCAGTGCGGCGATCCCCTCGTGAACTGCCCGACCCTCGAAGGGGAAGACGCACGCGAGCCGATCCTCGCGCACCTTCGCGAGTTCGACCAGCACTTCCGAAGGCCCAGGGAGGCGCGAGCGCCGAGCTTGGAGGTCGAGGATCGGGCGCAGGGCCTCGAGCTCGGGCGTAGCGGACCATTCGTGCCGAGGTCGCGAGATCTCGCGTCGTAGCGCTGCCCCGAGGTGGGAGGAGAGAGGCATCTTCCCGCCCATCCAACGCGGCGTTTCCGCGCCGGATCGAGGGGCCTTCTTGCGCTTCACGAAGAGCGTCATGCCTTGCACCGCGACGACTTCGAGATCGCGACCCGCGAAACGGATCGCGTCGCCCGGTCGGCACCGCGCCGCGAAAGCCTCCTCCACCTCGCCGAGGCGCGCGCCCTTGGCGAAGCGAACCTCGACGGCGCCATCCGCGGTGATCGTTCCGATGTTCAAGCGATGGATCGAAGCCGCGCGTCGGCTCGACGCGACGAAACGTCCGTCCTGAGCCGCGAGGCGCGCAAACTGCGGATAGGCGGAGAGCGTGCTCCCCCCGCGCCCCGCGAAGTCGAGCGCCCAGTCGAACTCTTCGGGCGCGAGGTCCTGGAACGCGTGCGTGCGCCGTACTTCCTCGAACGCGGGCGCGGGCTCGAGCCCAGCACCGATCGCCAGCGTCACGAGGTGCTGCACGAGGACGTCGAGCGGCTTCTCGAGCGCGATCCGCGGCTCCATGTCGCCGCATGCCAACGCGGTGCGCGCCGCGGCAAACTCCGCGAGTTCGATCGCGTGCGTGGGGACGCACACGATCCGCGAGGTGGCCCCCGGCCGATGACCGCTGCGCCCCGCTCGTTGTACGAAGCGCGCGAGGCCCTTCGGACTGCCGACCTGGACGACCTGTTCGACGGCCGGGAAGTCGACGCCGAGGTCGAAGCTCGACGTGCACACCACGACCTTGAGGGCGCCATCCGCCAACAAGTTCTCGACGCCCGCGCGGAGCTCGCGATCCATCGAGCCGTGGTGGAGCGCCAAGACGCCGGCCCAATCAGGACGCGCTTCGAGGATGCGCCGGAACCACATTTCGGCCTGGAAACGCGTGTTCGTGAACACGAGAGACGTCGCGACCGGCTCGAGCACCTCGATGACGCGCGGTAGCGATGCGAGACCCAAGTGCCCGGCCCACGGCAGGCGTCCCATCTCGTTCGGGATGAGCGTCTCGATCTCGATCCGACGAGTGACGTCCCCGCGAACGAGTCGCTTGCACGCGTCTTCGTCCGGGACCAGGACGTCGAGCGCGCGCAGCGGATCTCCGAGGCTCGCGGAGAGACCGATCGTGCGCACACCCGGCGAGATCGTGCGCAGGCGCGCCAGCGCGAGTTCGACTTGCACGCCGCGTTTCGTGCCCAGGAGCTCGTGCCACTCGTCCACGACGACAGATCGACACGATGCGAGCAGCGCCTCGCCGTCCGGCCACGAGAGGATCAAGGAGAGGCTCTCAGGCGTCGTGATCAGGACCTCGGGCAGGCTCGCGCGCTGTCGTCGCTTCACGCGTTCCGGCGTGTCGGAGCAACGGACTTCGACGCGCCACGAGAGGCCGAGTTCCCGCACCGTCGTCTCGAGGTGTCGCGCGAGATCTCGCGCGAGTGCGCGCAGCGGAGTGATCCACAGGATGCGGAGACCCTTGGATGTCGAAGACGATGCCAGGGCCTGCATCGCCGGTCCCAGGAATGCCGCCTCCGTCTTGCCGAGTCCCGTCGGCGCGTGAACGAGCACGTCGACACCATTGAGGAACGATTGCCACGTCTCGATCTGGAAGGCGAACGGCGTCCATCCTCGCCGCGTGAAGAGTTCGAGCGCGCGTGTGATCAACGCGCGACCTCGCCCGAGACGAGGCCCTTCAGCGACTCGAGCGAATCTGCTTGCTCCGCCGTTTTGTCAGTCCTCTGCCGCAGAATTCGTGGGAATCGCACGGCTAGACCGCACTTGTGGCGCGTGCTCGGTTGCACGGCCTCGAACGCCACTTCGAACACGAGCTCGGGCTTCACTTCGCGCACGGGGCCGTGCTTCGCAGTCGTGTTGCGACGCACGTGCCGATCGAGGACCGACAACTCCTGGTCGGTGAGTCCCGAGTACGCCTTCGCGAACGGCACGAGCCGGCCCTCGTGCCACAGGCCGAACGTGTAGTCCGTGTGGAGTTCCGACCGACGGCCGTGACCGAGTTGCGCGTAGAGCAGCACGGCGTCGATCGAGTACGGATCGACCTTCCACTTCCACCAAGTGCCGGTGACGCGACCCGACGCGTAGGTCGAATCGCGGCGCTTGAGCATCAACCCTTCGCGACCCAGCGAACGTGCGCGATCGCGTTCGCGGCCTACGTCCTCCCAAGTCGCGGCCTCGACGAGCGGTGACGAACAGAGGTTCGGTATGGCGGCGGTGAGGCTGTCCAAGATCTCGCGCCGCTCGCGCATCGTCCGCGAACGCACGTCCACACCCGCGTGCTCGAGCACGTCGTAGGCGACGAAGATCACGGGCACTTCCTTCAACAACTTCGCGGTCGGTCGCTCGCGGCCGATGCGCTTCTGCAGCGCGGTGAACGGGAGCGGTGCATCGCGCGATCCGGCCAGGATCTCGCCGTCGAGCGCGATGCCGTCGGGCAACTCAGGGCCGAGCCGCGCCACCTCGGGGAAGCGGTGCGTGACGAGTTCCTCGCCGCGCGTCCACACGAGCACTTCGCCCCCCTTCACGACGAGTTGGGCGCGAATTCCGTCCCATTTCCACTCGATCTGCCACGCGGACGGTTCGCCCCACGTCTCCGTCGTAGGGTGGCCGACGATCGGGTGCGCGAGGCAAAAGGGATACGGGCGCGGCCGATCCGGCTCGACGTCGCCGCGAGCGACCAGGCGGAGGAAGGCGGCCTCTGTGGGTTCGAAGCCACCGAGGAAACGACGCGCGAGCACGTCGTCCTCGATGTTCCCGGCGCGCGCGAGAGCCTTCAAGACCTGTGTCCGCGCGGCGCCGACGCGGAAGGATCCGGTGAGCAGCTTGTTCAGTACGAACCGGCCGGCGATGTCGAGCGCGTGCCACGACTCGACGAGGCTGTCGCGGCGCAAGTCCTCGGTTCGACCGCGCAACGGCAACAGACGCGTTTCGATCAGGTCCGCGAGGCCGATCTCCGACTGTGCGGCATGCGCGTCATCGGGAACGAGGAGTGCGAGCGTCTCCGCGAGGTCACCGACCGACGCGTAGCTCTCCTCGACGAGCCAGATCGGCAAGCCGGACTCGGCCGCGACCCAGGCTCGCAGCTCGCTGCCCGTCGCGAGACGCGCGAGCTTCCCGCCCGTCAAGACGTGGAGTGCCCACGCGGCGTCACGAGCCGGGACCGTGCGGAAATAGGCTTCGAGAGCGCGCAACTTGCTCTCGCTCTTCGTGGTCGCATCGAGCGCGAGGACGAGCTGCGTGAACCTTTTCACGCGATCTCCGCCGCCGCGTCGACATCCGGCGCGTCTTCGTGCGCGCCCTCCGCATCCGCCCATTCCGTGCGCCACGCGCGCGCGTCGCGGCCGCGCTCGGAGAGCCAGCGCACGAGCGGATCCGTCGCGCCGTGAGTGACGAGCACTCGCGAGGCTCCACTCGCGTCGATCGCGCTCGTCAACCCCGGCCAATCCGCGTGGTCCGACAGCACGAACCCGGCATCGAGCCCACGTCGTCGACGCTGACCGCGCACGCGCATCCATCCCGAAGCCATCGACTGCGAGACAGGGCCGAACTTCCGCAGCCAAGGCGTGCCTCCGGCGCCGGGCGGCGCGACCACGAGCGCCGTCCCGCGGTGTAGCTTCGCGTTCTCTTCGTTCGCAGGGAGCACCTCGGGCAGCGCGATGCCCGCAGCTCGGTAGACCGAGACCATGCGCGCCACCGCGCCGTGCACGAGGATCGGCCCGAGCGAAGCGTCCACCGACGCGAGAACGCGTTGCGCCTTCCCCAGCGCGTAGGCGTAGACAACGCTCGTGCGACCCTCGTCTTGGTTCGCGCGCCACCAGCGATTCATCCGCTCGAATTCGGTGGGTGGATCCCAGCGGTACACGGGCAAGCCGAACGTGGACTCCGTCAAGAAGGTGTCGCAACGCACGGATTCGAAAGGCACGCAGGTCGGATCTCGGTCGAGCTTGTAGTCGCCGCTCGCGACCCAGACCTCGCCCGCCCGCTCGATCCGGACCTGCGCGGATCCGAGGACATGGCCGGCGGGATGCAGCGAGACTTGGACGCTGCCGATCCGGAGCGGCTCGCCATACCTCAGGGTCTCGATGCGGGCATCACGACCGACGCGCTCCGCCGCGACCAGTGCACATGTTTCGGCGCACAAATACGCCTTCGATCCGGCACGTGCGTGGTCGGAGTGCGCGTGCGTGAGGACGGCCCGCTCGACCGGACGCCACGGGTCGATGTGGAATCCGCCGGCCGGGCAATACACGCCTTCGGTGCTCGGGACGAGGAGGTCTTCCATGGAGGCGCGAACGCTGTACGTTCGCGCTGGCGCCTGCATAGGCCGGGCCTCGGCTCGACGGAACCCGCAGCGTCTTCGCTCCTCGACTCGTTTCGTCCGTCCAGGCGTGCGTCGGCAACCACCGATCGCGCGGGATACGATGCTCGCGACACGTGGACACGACGACGACACGCTTGACGCCGGAGACGGCTCTGAAGGAGATCCGTAGCGCGGCCGAGCGTCTGGCCCCTTACGTGCGACGCACGCCGACGGTGTACTCGCACTCGCTGAGCGAGCCAACGGGCCTCGACGTGTGGCTCAAGCTCGAGAACCTGCAGCGCACGGGCTCGTTCAAGATCCGTGGCGCGTTGAACAAAGTGCTCGGGCTTTCACGCGAGCGTCTGGAGCGCGGTCTCGTCGCCGCCTCTGCGGGAAATCACGCGCAGGGCGTAGCGCTCGCGGCGAAGCTCGCCGGTGCGCGCGCGACGATCGTCATGCCGATCACGACGCCGATCGTGAAAGTGCAGCGCACGGAGGGCTACGGAGCGGAAGTCGTCCTGCACGGCGAGAACTACGACGCGGCGCAGTTGCGCGCGACGGAACTCGCGGAAGAACGTGGCTCGACGCTCATCCATCCGTTCGACGACGAGGCGATCTTGATCGGGCAAGGTACGGTCGGGCTCGAGCTCATGGAGGACGCCGAAGCGCTCGACGCCGTCTTCGTCCCGATCGGCGGTGGCGGCCTCGCGGCGGGTATGGCGCTGGCGATCAAAGCGCGCTCGCCGTCGACCCGTGTCATCGGTGTCCAGGCCGCGGACGCTTCGCCCACCGTCCAGGCCTTCCTGACCGGATTCCCTGCCCACGTCGATTCGCCCCGGACGATCGCGGACGGGATTCGCGTGGGGCGAACGGGGACGATCACGCTCGACGTCATTCGTCGTTGCGTCGACGAGTGCATCACGGTCGAGGAGGACGAGATCGTCGACGCCGTCGTGCAGACGATGGAGAAGAGCAAGATCGTCGCCGAAGCCGCGGGAGTCGTTGGCGTCGCGGCGATCCTGGCCCGGAAGGTGACGGGGGCTCGGCGCGTCGCCACGGTGATTTCGGGCGGGAACATCGACCTCAACTTGATCGCGCGCATCCTAGAGAACGGTCTCGATCGCGCCGGACGCACGCACCACGTCCGCGTTCGCGTCGCGGACACGCCGGGTCAGCTCGCGCGGCTCGTGGGCATCGTCGCCACGAATCAGTGCAACGTCCTCGACGTGCAACACCTGCGCGCGGGTTGGCAAGTCCCGCTCGGCTTCGTGGACATCGATCTCGTCGTGGAAACGCGCCGTTCCGACGCCGGAGCCCTGCTCGACACGAGCTTGCGGGCCGCGGGTTTCGACACGCGAGCCTGACGTACGATGAGCCAGCGCATTTCAGGTCGCCGCGGCCCGGGAGGGTCCGCGAGTTCGCGCTGCCCGGACTGCGCGCTGCTGCCGGGCTTGTGCATCTGCTCGACGCTCTCACCTGTCGAGACCGAGACGCGCGTCGTCGTTCTGCGGCACTGTCGCGAAGGGAACAAGCCGACGAACACGGGACGATTCGTACCCTTGACGCTCGCGAACGGTTCCGTCCGCACGTTCGGCGTCCGTGACGTCCCCTTCGACGAGCGTGGTCTCGTCGATCCGGCCCGACGAACGGTGCTGCTCTATCCGTGCGAAGGCTCGCAAGAGATCGCGCGCGATGAATCCGATCCGCGGCGCGTCACGCTGCTCGTCCCCGATGCGGATTGGCGTCGCGCGTTCAAGTTCGCGACGCGCGAACCGTCGCTCGCCGGAATCACACGAGTGCATCTACCCGTGGGCCCGCCCTCCGAATACCGACTGCGCAGCCACATGGATCCGCGCTTCGTCGCGACCTTCGAGGCCGTCGCGCGCGCGCTCGGCGTCCTCGAGGGACCCCACGTTCGCGAGCGCTTGGAAATCGTTTTTCGCACGGTGGTCGATCGCCACCTCTGGTCGCGGGGGCGGATCTCCGCGGAGCACGTCACGGGAGGGCTGCCGTCCGCGGCCCGCGGCCCCATGTGCTGAGCGGGTGGGACTCGTGCGCGGCGCAGCGGACGCGACGCGGCCCGGTTCCGTCAGGAATTTCCGATGGATCCGAGCGTTTCGCCGCGGACCTGCCACCTTCGGGTTAGCTTGGAAGTATCGCTTGCGGTGTCGACTCCCCGGCACGGCAGGTGCATCGTCAACTCCCGCTGACGTCCTGTGCCTCCATGCTCCTCACTCTGCTCGTCGCTTCGGCTGCGCAAGCCCCCAGCGCACACCGCGCTGCGGTGCGTCCCTATCAGCCGCGCAATGTCATCGTCGTCGTGCTCGACGATGTCGGGACGGAACAAATTGCAGCGTACGGGTGCAACCCGGCTTGGGGCGAATCGCAAGCTCGCATGCCTGCGCTCGATCAGCTGCGCGCGCACGGCGTGATGTTCCGTCGCGCCTGGGCGACGCCGGTTTGCAGCCCGACGCGCGCGATGTTCCTCACGGGCCGTCACGGATTCCGCACAGGAATGTTGGGTCTCGCGGAGACGCCGGGGCCGTGTGCGCCGGGAATGACGCAGACGGGCTATCTCACGTGTTGCCCGACCGGAGATCCCGGTTGCACGCTGCCGGAGAGTCCTGTGGCACTCCCGCTCCATCCGACGGGGTACTCACTACCGGATTCCGAGATCACGATCGCCGAGATGCTGCGCGACAGCGTGTTCCCCGGCGGACAAACGTACACACGCGGCGCGTTCGGCAAGTGGCACCTGTCCGCGGCACCCGGAGACCCTTGCCATCCGATACGTCAAGGCTTCGACGTCTTCGCCGGGCACTTGTTCAACAACGAAGGCGCAGGAGGTCACTACGCGTGGCAACAACACGCGGCTCGGGCGACGCCGAACGGCTGCGTCGTCTACTCGAGCACGCCCTCCGGTGAATGGGATGCAGAACGCACGGGCCTGGATGCACGCGCATGGATCGAGGGCGTCATCAGCAGCGAGAATCCTCGGCGCTCGTTCTTCGCGATGGTCTCGTTCAACCCGCCGCACTGGCCGTTTCAGGTGCCGCCGCAAGCTCTTGTCTCGCCGACCACGTGGGACGAGCTCGTGCTCGCCGGTCTCGACACCGAGGGACTACGAGTAGAAGGTGTGCGTTCGTGTCTGCCGGGCACGAATCAGGAGATCGACAGCCGTGCTGCGCGCCTCGTGTATCGGGCCTCCCTGGAGGCCGTGGACACGTTGATCGGCCGACTCGTCTTCCGGTCCGCCGCAGAGCCTTTTCTGCTGGAAAACACGGTCGTCATCGTCGTCGGCGACAACGGCACTCCCGATCAAGTCGGTTGGTCCACGCAAGATCCGTCGGCGATCTCCCCGAACTCGGCGCCGTTCCCGCCCAATCACGCGAAGCGCCACGTCTACGAACTCGGGGTCCGCGTGCCGCTCATCGTCGCGGGTTCGGGAGTCGCGCAAGGTGCGACTTGCGACTCTCTCGTCTCCGCGGTGGATCTGCCGGCGACGATCCTCGATCTCGTGGGCGCCTCCACAGGGTTCGCGCCGCAAGTCGGGGACGGTCAGAGCTTCGCGGGCCGATTCGTTCACCCGACCGCGCCTTTCTCACCTGGGGATCGCGATCACGTCTACACCGAGGTCGCGTCGCGCAACGGAATGACGTATTCGAGCGCAACCCGTCAGTGGTCGCCCGTCGTGCCCGATGGGCCGGTCGAATATCAGCGCGCGATCCTCGACGCATCCGGATTCAAGTACATCCGCCGGGTCGGCGGCGTCGACCCGGGTTGCTCGTTGGCGAACTCACCGTGCAACGTTGCGCCCGAGGAGGAGATGTACAGGCTCTTCGACGCGAACGGCGATCTCGATATCTACGAGTCGAGGCCACTGTGCGGCGACGTCGAGGCCGAATTCCAGCGGACGAACCTGCGGTCGATGATGGACACGCTCTACACCGGCGGTTGAGCGGCCGTGCGTGCTTCACGGGCTCCGCGGAGCCCGAGAGACTTCGGCGGATTCGTGCGCGCCAGTTCGCGCGGGAAAGCACTCGTGCTCGACAAGTGGAATCCGATGGCGCCCCGTTCTCGTAACCTGAATGGGGTTACGGGGCGGTGAGTCGGCCCGATGCGCGCGATGACGAAACACGACATGAAGGCGGCCGAACCCCTGCTCGACGCAGCGATCCTCGATCGTGCGATCGAGGGCCAGGGGCTCACGTCACCGACGTTGCGGGAGGAGCTCGGTCCGAACGCGACGCATGTCGTCTTCTTGCGCCACTTCGGTTGAACGTTCTGCCGCGAACGCGTTCGCGACCTGCGCCGTGCGCGCGGGACCAGGAAGGACCTCCCGCCCGTCCTCTTCGTGACGTTGGGCTCCCCGTCGGCGACGCGCGAGTTCTTCGCCGAGTTCGATGTGGAAGCGCGCGCGGTCGCGGACGAGGGCCAAGAGATCTACGCGGCATTCGGGCTCGAACGCGGCACCGGGTCGCAGTTGATCTCCCCGAGCGTCTTCGCGGCGGGCTTGCGCGCCGTGATGAAAGGCAACGGCCTCGGTATCCCTGTCGGCGACCTCCGACAGTTGTCCGGTGAGTTCATCGTGAAAGGCGGCGCGATCCGCTGGGCTCACCGCGCGGCGCACACCGGCGACCATCCGAGCCTCGACGACGTCGCGCGCGCCGCGGCGGGCTCGAGCTGAGAACTGCGCAGTTCGGAGATCAGCGCGGAGCCTGCGTCGTCGTCCGCAACCCGAGCACTTCGACGAGCACCGGCTCGACGTTCTCCGCGATGCGCCGATGCCCGGCCGCCGTCGGATGCAGACCGTCCTCGAGGTTCATGTCCGGCACGCCGCCGACGCCGGCCAGGAAATCGGGCACGAGAGCGACGCCCAGATCCTCGGCGACGCGCGGATAGATCGCCTGGAATCGCCCCGCGTAGTCCGCGCCGTAACTCGTCGGGATCTGCACGCCGAGCAGGATGACCGCGCACCCGGCCGCTTTCCCGCGCGCCACGATCTCGCGCAGGTTCTTCTCGACGTCGAGGAGATCCTGCCCGCGCAGGCCATCGTTCCCACCCAGCTCGACGACCAGCACGTCCGGGCGCTGCTTCAGGATCCAGTCGAGGCGCCGCAATCCGCCGGCGGTCGTGTCGCCGCTCGTGCCCGCGTTCACGAGTCGGAACGGTCGCGCGTCCAGAGCCAATTCGCGCTGCAAAACGGCTGGAAAAGCCTCGTCGGCCGAGAGATGGAGTCCCGCAGCGATGCTGTCCCCGAGGACGACGACGAGCGGTGCATCGGACGGTATCGCGGTGGGAACTGCCGCCCCGTTCGATCCGCCTGCGACGCGCGACGGCGCTTCGCCCGGCAAGGCGCGCGGAGGATTGGGCCCCGCTTCTCCGCCGCATGCGGCGAGTGCCATGAGCGCGAGACCTGTGAGGCAGCGACGAAGTTCGAACATGGACGCGAATCTAGCGCACCTCGTGCTGCTTGCATCCGGGCACTTGGATCCGAGAGTGGTGGCCCTTCGCGAACTCCGCGAGATCCCTATGTCGACATCCCCCGCCATCGCAACCGTCCGTCTCGTGAAGCGCCTGCCGTCCGGGGGAGACATGTTGACGATCCTCGACGAGGTCGACGTCGAGATCCGTCAGGGTGAGTCGGTCGCGATCGTCGGGCCATCGGGCAGCGGCAAGTCCACGTTGCTCGGCCTGATGGCCGGTCTCGACCGACCGACTTCGGGCGAAGTCTGGCTCGCGGGCCGACGCATCGACCGCATGAGCGAGGACGAGCTCTCCCTCGTCCGTCGCGAGCACGTGGGCTTCGTGTTCCAGAGCTTCCAATTGCTCGGCAACCTGACGGCACTGGAGAACGTGCTCGTGCCGCTCGAACTCGCCGGTCACGGCGGCGCGCGCGATCGGGCGCGATCCCTCCTGTCCGAGGTCGGGCTCGCCGAGCGCACGCATCACTATCCGTCGCAGCTTTCGGGAGGCGAACAACAGCGCGTCGCGTTGGCGCGTGCGTTCGCGACGGAACCGGCGATCCTCTTCGCGGACGAACCGACGGGCAATCTCGACGGAACGACCGGTGCGGCGATCCTGGCTCTGATCGCCGACTTGCGCGCGCGTCGCGGCACGACGCTGGTTCTCGTCACGCACGATCGCGAGATCGCGGGTTCGATGGATCGCCGCATCGCTCTGCGCGGCGGACGCATCGAGGCGAGCTCGTGAGAGTCGCCGACGGTTTCGCCTTTGCTCTCCGCGAGTCGCGCGGTGCACGTGGGCGGCTGTTCTTCTTCGCGGTATCGCTGGCACTCGGCGTCGCCGCGATCACGGGTGTCGCGGCGCTCGTCGGCGCGATCGACGACGGGATTCGCGGGAAGGCGCGCGAGCTCCTGGGAGCGGACGTGGCCGTCGCGTCGCGTCGCGCCATCCCGGACGAACTCGACGCGCTGATCGCCGCCATGCCGGGCGCGCGGCGCACGGACGTTCTCGACCTCTCGACGATGGCGCGTTCCGAGTCGAGCGGGAAAAGCCGGCTGGTCGAACTCGCGGGTGCGGGATCGGGCTATCCACTCTTCGGATCCGTCGAACTCGATCCGCCGTCGTCCGTCGACGCGCTCGGGCCGGATCGTGCGGCAGTCGGTCCGGAACTCTTGCGCGATCTCGGGATCGGAATCGGCGATCGGCTCGCGATCGGCGATGCGCAGTTCGAGATCGCCGCGGTGGTTCGCGACGAACCGGGAAGACTCGGCGCGGCGTTCCAAGCGGGGCCGCGCGTCTTCGTGACGCTCGAGGGACTCGCGCGAACGGGGCTCACGGGTTTCGGGAGCCGAATTCGCTACCGCGCGCTCCTCCAAGCACCGGCTGGATTCGCGGCGCACGAACTCGATGCGTTCGCGCGACGGCTCGAGGACGAGCTGCCGGGTGCTGTCTACTTGAAGGTCGAGACCGCGAGCGAATCGCAGCCGACGATCCGAAGATCGCTCGAGCGCGTCGAACGTTACCTGGCGCTCGCAGCTCTCTTGTCGCTCGTCCTCGGCGGTGTCGGTGTCGCGCAGATCGTGCGCGCGTGGGTCGCGTCCCGCACACAAGCGGTGGCCGTCTTGCGCGCGATCGGATTCCGACCGCGCGAGGTGCTCTTCCTCTTCGCACTTCACGTGGCGATCCTGGCCTTCCTCGCGAGCCTCGTCGGCGCGATCGCGGGTACGTTCCTCCCGTTCGCCCTGCCCGCGATCGCGCCGGATCTCCTGCCCAAGGACTTCGAGCTCGCGTGGGAACCCTGGGCGATCGTGCGCGGCGCGTTGCTCGGCGTCGCGATCGCTCTCGCGTTCGCGATTCCACCTTTGACAGCCGTGTGGCAGGTGTCGCCGGCGCGCGTCTTGCGCAGTGACGCGGAACCGCTCCCGCCGCCGCGCATGGTGTCGATCGGCGCGGGTGCCTTCATCGCCATCGGAATCCTCCTCTCGGCCTGGGCACAAGCGCGCTCGTTCCCGCTCGCCGCGGCATTCACGGGAGGATTGGGCGTCGCAGCGCTCCTACTCGGACTCGGGGCGCGCGGGCTGACGTTCCTCGCTGCGTGGACGCCGCGCGAGCGCTTGCCGGCTTGGCTCGTGCACGGGGTCGCGGCGTTGGCGCGACCGGGCGCGGGCACGCGCGGAGCAGTCGTCGCACTCGGTCTCGCGGTTCTCGCGGTCACTTCCGTCGCTCTCGTCGAACGACGCTTGGTCGAGCGATTGCGGTCCGATCTCCCGGCCGACGCACCCAGCGTATTCCTGCTCGACGTGCAGCCGGATCAGTGGAGCGGCGTCGAGTCACTCCTCGCGCGACACGGGGCGCGCAACATTCGAGCCGTGCCCGTCGTGACCGCGCGACTCTCGGCGGTCGACGGCGTCGACGTCACGCAACTCTCCGCGGAGAAGGGTGGCGACGATCTCGAGCGTCCGCGGTGGGTTCTCACTCGCGAGCAACGCATCACGTGGGGCGAGTTGTCCGCCGACAACCGCATCGTCGACGGCGCCCTGTGGAGCGATCCGTCGCGCGCCGAAGTCAGCTTGGAAGAAGGTTTCGCGCGTGACTTGGGCGCGAAGGTCGGATCCGTGCTGAGCTTCGACGTGCAAGGCATCGCGGTTCAACTCGTCGTGAGCTCGATCCGCACCGTCGAGTGGGACTCGTTCGCGATCAACTTCTTCCTGGTCGCGGAACCCGGTGCGCTCGACGACGCGCCGCATGCGCTCCTCGGCGCCGCGCGCATCGACGCGGAGTCGGAGGGTCCGTTCCAGGACGAGCTCGCACGCACGCTCTCGAACGTGACGCCCATCCGTGTGCGCACGATCCTGGAGAAGGTCGCGGAGGTCCTGCAGAAGCTCAGCCTGGGCGTGCGCTTGCTGGGCGGCTTCACCATCGCGGTCGGGCTGGCGATCCTGGCCGGTGTCGCGGCGACGGCGGCGATGCACCGTGGGCGCGAGGTCGCGTTGCTCAAGGCGCTCGGCGTGCGACGAGTGACGATCGCGGGCCTTTTCGCCACGGAATTCGCGCTGTTCGGCTTCGTGGCCGGGTTCGTGGGCGGAACAGCGGCGGCGGTGATCGCGTGGCAATTCCTCGGTCGAGTCACCGACCTCGGTGCCGTGTTCACGTGGTGGGCGCCCCTTGCCGCGGGGGCCGGCACAGCCGTCCTATCGGCGGCGTGCGGCTTGCTCGCGAGCGCGCGCGCGCTCGCGGCGCGACCGATCGAGACGTTGCGCGGGTGATCACGGAACGCGTGGTCAGCCGAGGTCGAGCGCAGCGGTCGAATCGGCGAACCGCTCCAGCGGCGTGCCTGTTCCGCGCGCCAGTGCCACGTGCAGGTTCGCGAGCGGCGTCTCCTTGTCCGTGACGACGTAGCGTCCGCCCTTCACACCGCCGCCGAGGAGCAAGATCGGCAAGTCGCCGTGATCGTGGCGGTTGCCGTCGCCGATTCCGGAGCCATACAGCACGTGCGTCGAATCGAGGAGGCGCACGCCCCGTTCGTCCGCTTCGGCGAGGCGCGCCACGAGATGCGCGAAGCACTCGACGTGGAAGCGGTCGATCTTCGCGACCTGCTCGCGCTTCGTCGCGTCGCCGCCGTGATGGCTGACCTCGTGATGTCCTTCGGGAACCCCGATCGAGACGTGGCTCGCGTTGCTGCCCTCGTTCGCCAGCGCGAACGCCGCGATCCGCGTCGAATCCGTGCGCAAGGCCAGCACGAGCACGTCCGCGAGCAGTCGCGCGTGCTCGCCGCGATCTTTCGGGATCCCCGCAGGACGAAGCGTTTCCGACACTTCTCCTCCGCCGTCCGCGGCGCGCGCGAGCCGACGTTCGAGCTCGCGCACGGAGTTCTCGTACTCCTCGAGCTTGCGTGCGTCATCCGTGGAGATGCGCCGGCTGAGCCGCTTCGCGTCCTCGCGCACGAGGTCGAGCACGCTGCGGCGGCGCGCGATACGTGCTGTTCGTTCCTCGGGCGTGTCACCTTCCTCGCCCTCGCGGAACAATCGATCGAACAAGCGGCGCGGATCGACTTCTTTCGGCACCGGCGTCGTCGGCGCGGACCACGACAAGTTGCTCGAGTACGCGCAGGCGTATCCGGAATCGCACTGGCCCGACTGCGCGCCGTCCTCGCAACCGATCTCGAGCGAACGGAACCGCGTCGTCGAGCCGACGCGTCGCGCGACGACTTGGTCGATGCTCGGGCCGACGTGGATCGCACCGTCGGCTTTTCGAGCCTGCGCGCAGGTCAGGAACGCGGCGTTAGCGCGCGCGTGGTCGCCGGGACCATCGCCGTTCGCGCGCGCTGTGTGCAGCGTGAGTCCGCCGAGCACCAGCAGGTCTTCTTTCCACGCCGCGAGCGGTTCGAGGGTCGGAGGCAGGGACGCGAGTGGCCCGACGGTGTCCGGCGTCCACACGTCGCGATTCACACCGTTCGGCGCGTAGACGAACAGCAAGCGACGCGGTGTTTCGTCCTTGTGGGCGCTCGCGTCGCGACCACGGCTCGCATCGCGACTACCGCTCGCATCGCGACCACGGCTCGCGTCGCGGCCTTCAGCACGACCACGGCCCGCCATCGCGTCGAGCAGTGGCAGCGCCATGACCGCACCTGCTCCGCGCAGGATCGTCCGTCGATCGATCGTCACGCTCGCGATCCTCGCATGGGTTCTCTCATCGTGCTCTGAAGGCCGCCGATTCCACGAGTTCTTCGATCAATCCGGCTAGGGAGGGCTCGCGACCCGCGGCCGCGATCGCAGCGTCCATCCACCCTCGGTCAGCGTGCGTCGTTCCGCGACCGAGCGCGTAGATCGCGAGCTGCTCGAACAACGCACGCACGAACGCCGGGTCGTCCGCGAGGATCTGCTTCAGCTCGCGCGGGCCGTCGAACCGCCGTCCGTCAGTCAGTTCGCCGCGTGCATCCACGGCGTGCTTGCCGTCGCGCGTCCGCCAGCGCCCCGTCGCGTCGAACGTCTCGAGCCCGAAGCCGATCGGATCGATCCGCGCGTGACACGAAGCGCAGTTCTCGTCCGTGCGGTGCTGCTCCAATCGCTCGCGCAGCGGGAGATCCACGCCGCCATGCTCGGCGTCGACGAGCACACCGACACCCGGCGGCGGAGGCGGAGGCGGAGTGCCGAGCAACGCTTCGAGAACGAACTTGCCGCGTGACGACGGACTCGTGCGCGTCGGATAGCTCGTCGCCGTGAGCACTGCGGCGAGCCCCAGGATTCCACCGCGCGGGCCTGCGTCGAGCGGCACGCGCCGCATCGCCGAACCCGTGACGCCCGGCACGCCGTAGTGGCGCGCGAGACGCTCGTCGAGGAACGTGAAGCCCGGATCGAGCAGGTTTCGCGCGGGCCGACGCTCGCGCAGCACGGCATCGAAGAGCATCGTCGCCTCGGCCAGCATGGACTCGCGCAATTCCTCGTCGAAGTCGGGGAATCGCGTCGGATCCGGCGCGGCGTTCTCGAGTCGGCCGAGTTGGAGCCATTGCACGGCGAAGCCGTCGGACAGCGCCTGCGAGCGCGGATCCGCGATCATGCGCCGGACTTGTCCACGCAGTCGCAGGTCGCCCGCGTCCGCCAGTTCGGCGAGTTCGCGATCCGGCGTGCTGCTCCACAAGAAGTACGAGAGACGCGCTGCGAGTGCGTGATCTCCGAGCGACGACCCGGCATCGTCGTCGCGGCTCGGTTCGGCGACCTCGGGCCGATACAGGAACTCCGGGCTGGCGAGGGCTGCGATGATCGCGACACGGACGCGCTCCTCGAAACCCTTCGATTTCGAGGCCAAATCGACGATGCGCGTGATCTCGTCCGGGCGCGCGGGACGACGCCAGACTTGGCGCAAGAGGCGCGTCACGACGTCGCGCAGAGTTCCGCGCGTCTTCGGCGCAAGTTCTGCGCGCTGATACTTCGACGGCTCGGGCATGTCGAGCGGACCCTCGACCTCGAGCCATTCGACGACGAGGTTGCGGTCACGCTGCGTCGGATCCGTCTCTTCCGGCGCGAAGAAGTCGTTCAGGAACGCGACGGCGAACTTCGCGCGGCCTCCGGAGAGGCGCACGAACGCCTCGATCGTGCGACCCTCGGGCGCGCGTTCGGGCACCTCGGCGCGCGCGATCTCGCGCTTGTCGACGTTCAGCGCGAGGCGACACGGATCACTTCCGGCTTGATCGCCGTGCGCGCGAACGCGAACGACGTAATCGCCGTCGCGCGGCAACTTCTTCGTGAACGTGACCTCGCCGTTCGAGAACAAGCCGCGGAACTTCCCGCGAGGATTGCTGGACTTGCCTGCGCCCAACTTCGCACCGTCGACGCGCTCCCGCGACGGCTCCTTCGGATCCGGGAGGAGCACCGCACGTTCGGCGACGCGCTCGGCCAAACGCAGGTGGGTCTCGACGAGGAGTTCCGACGTCGAGAGCACCGCACCGATCGTGTCGAAACCGTGCCCGATGTCGTCGGCAGGCAGCTCGTCCGACTCCACCGCCACGCCGAAGAGATCACGGATCGTGTTCGCGTACTCGCGACGATTCAGGCGGCGCAGCACGCTGCCGGCGGGCGGTTCCACGACGAGTTCCGCCGGCAACACGTCGTCGAGCCATGCCAGCAACGCGTCTCGGTCGTCGTTCGCGAGGGGCGCCTTGTTCTTGGGTGGCATGTCGCCCGCACGAACGCGCTTCCTCACGGCGCTCCAAGCAGCGAGATCGGCCGAGTCTCGCGGCTCCAACAGAACCAGATCCAGGTCGCCCTCCGGGTCGTCGCCGGAGTGACATTCGTGACAGCGCGCTTCGAGCACCGGACGTATGCGCGCATCGAACGCCGCATCGAGCGCGGACGCTTGCGGCAGGAGCAGGATGAGCACCGGGAACATCGCGGAACGCGAGACTAACCGGATGCGGCGGCTCAGGTCGCTGCGCGGAATCGGAACTCGGGGTACGGTGAGCAAGAATTCTCAAGGCCCCCCGGAGCACTTCATGAGCCCCCGTTTCGCCCTCGTCCTCGCAACCCTCCTCGTCCCGTGCGCCCCGGCGTTCGCGCAAGGCGCCGACCTCTGCGCCAGCGCGCAGGCGATCGCCGGCAGCGGCGTCTTCGCGTTCGACAACTCCGCGGCGACGACCGACGGCGTCCCCGACGCGCTGTGCAACTTCTTCGCGCAAACGGACATCACGAGCGACGTGTGGTTCGCGTGGACCGCTACGGCGACGGGTTCGTTCACGATCTCGACGTGCGGCGCGACCACGGTCGACTCGAAGATCGCGGTCCTGTCCGGATCGTGCGGCGGAACCGTGCTCGCTTGCAACGACGACGCGTGCGCACTGCAGACGTCCCTCGACGTCTCGGTGACGAACGGCAACGTCTACTACTTGCGCGTCGGTTGCTATCCGGGCGCGCCGGGCGGAACCGGCAACGTCAGCATTTCAGTCGTCCCGCCGCCGACCCCGCTCGACACGCGCGTCAACCCGGCGAACGGCCACACGTACCACCTGCTCACGGGCGGTTCGTGGACCGCGGCGGAGGCAGCGGCTGTCGCACTCGGCGGCCACCTCGTGACGATCGACGATCAGGCCGAGCACGATTGGGTCCTAGCGCAGTACCACAACTGGCAAGGCATCGACGTCGATCTGTGGATCGGACTCAACGACACCGCGGTCGAGGGCTCGTTCGCGTGGGTCGACGGAACTCCGGTCGGGTACTCGAACTGGGACCTGAACGAGCCCAACGACGGAGCGGGCGGCGAGGACTACACCGCGATGCGCAAGAACAACCCGGCCGCGTTCTGGAACGATCTTGCGAACGCGCCGGTCGGCTATCACGCGAATCCTCTCGGCGTCGTCGAGATCGGCGGCTCGGCGGGAACGCCGACGTGCGCGGGCGACGGATCGGGCGTGGCCTGTCCGTGCGCTAACAACAGCGGACTGGGCGCGAACGAAGGCTGCCTGAACTCGTTCGCGACGGGCGGCAAGCTCGACGCGAGCGGAGCGGCGAGCGTTTCGTCGGACACGCTCGTCCTGCAGGGTTCGCAGATGCCGAACAGCAGCGCGCTCTACTTCCAGGGCACGCAAGCGATCGCGGCGGGTGCGGGTGTCGCGTTCGGTGACGGTCTGCGCTGCTCAGGCGGCACGGTGATCCGGCTCGGAACGAAGACGAACGTCGCCGGCGCTTCGCAGTACCCGGTCGGAGCGGACCAAGTCGTTTCGGTTCGCGGCTCGTGCGCGCCGGGGAATGTACGCACCTATCAGGTCTGGTACCGCAACGCGGCCGCGTTCTGCACGGCCAGCACGTTCAACCTGACGAACGGTTTGACCGTGACTTGGAACCCGTGAGGCGCGATCAAGCGCTCACGCGCTCGACGAACCAGTAGAGGCCGAGCCCCGCGACGAAGACCGAAGCGACTCGACCGAAGATGCGCGGCGCGCGTCCCTCCGAGGAGGGGCCGCGCCGCGTGCCTTTCGTCAGGAGCTCGAGCAGTGCGAAGAGCGCGAGCGACGCGATGACGATCGCGAGCCGACCCGCTTCGACGCCGAGGTTGAAGCCCAGGATCGCCGTGACTTCGCGCAGTTCCGAAGCCGGGTCCGCGCGTCGACGCGATCGCCCAGGGCCTCGATCCGCGTGCTGCTGACCGACATCGGGTGCGCCGCGGTGGCGATCAGGAGGCTCGCGAGGATCATCCTCGGTATCTTCGCAATCACGCGGCTCATCGGATGGCGCAGATCGGGCGAGACCGCCGGATTCGTGCAGGCTGTCCGCCTTGAAACGCCGAACAACACCAGATGTCCGCCTCCCGCTCCCAGAACTCACGCGCCGGCATCGACCTCGGCGGTACGAAGATCCAGGCAGCCATCGTCGGCGACGCGGGGACCGTGCTCGGTTCCGCGCGCTGCGCGACTCCGGTCGAGGGCGGTCCGGCGTCCATCGTCACCGCGTTGGCGGAGATGGTGCGCGAGGCGGCCAAGTCCGCGGGAACTCCGATCCCCGCGCGCGTCGGCATCGGAACGCCCGGATCCGTGGACGCGCGGCGTGAAGGCGTCACGGGTGCGCGCAACCTCTCTGGTTTCGATGGTGTCGTGCCGCTCGCAACACTCCTCGCAGCCGAGCTGCGCTCGCGCGACGATGCGCGACATCAAGTCGTGCTCGGCAACGACGTCGGCGTCGCGCTCGACGCCGAAGCACGTTTCGGAGCCGGAGCCGACCTCGGATCCTTCATCGGGATCTGGTGGGGCACCGGCGTCGGCGGCGGAGTCGTCTTGCGCGGCGAACGTTGGTCGGGCCGCGGCGCGGCTGGCGAGATCGGACACGTCGTGGTCGCGATGGGCGGTCGACTGTGCCCGTGCGGCCGCAAGGGATGCGTCGAGGCCTACGCCGGCCGTCGCGCAGTCGAGGAACGCGCGCGTCGACTGCGCGACCGCGGCGCGCGGACGAAGCTCTTCAAGATCGCCGCGAAGAAGGACAAGACACGTCTGACGAGCGGCGTGTGGGCCGACGCGCTCGAGGACGGTGACGAACTCGCCGAGCGCCTCATCGGCCGCGCCGTGCATGCCCTCGCGGCGGGAGCAGCGTCCGCAGTGAACTTGCTCGACGTCGAGGGCGTGGTGATCGGCGGCGGACTGGGCACGCGACTCGGCGAGCCCTATGCCGAGCGAATCGCCGCAGCGATGCAGCCGCACTTGTTCCGCGACGAGCGGCCGCCCGTGGTGCGTGTGTCGAAGCTCGGCGACTTCGGCGGCGCGATCGGCGCCGCGATGCTCTGAAACGGCTCGTCCCGCGCGGCTCGAACCTGCGTAGGATCGCGCCAGCCATGAGCGCGCCGAACTTCGTACCCCACCGCGACCGCTACGTTCCGAGCCTTCCGACCGAGGACGCGGCGCGCGCGTTCTCCGACGTGATGGCGAAACGCCGCACCGTGCGCGAGTTCAGCGATTTTCCGGTCTCGCTCGCGACCATCGAATGGCTCGTGCGCTGCGCCGGCGGCGCGCCCAGCGGCGCGAACAAGCAGCCGTGGCGGTTCGTTGCTGTGCAGAATCCGGCGGTGAAACGCGCGATCCGCGTGGCGGCCGAGAACGAAGAGCGCGAGTTCTATGCGCACCGTGCGACGGAGGAATGGCTCGCCGACTTGGCGCCGCTCGGCACGGATGCCTCGAAGCCGTTCCTCGAGATCGCGCCGTGGCTCGTCGTCGTGTTCAAGCTGACGCGCGGCGACGACGACTCGCAGCATTACTACGTGAACGAGTCGGTCGGCATCGCGGTCGGATTGTTCCTCGCGGCGGCGCACCATGCGGGGCTCGCGACGTTGACGCACACGCCGAGCCCGATGGGGTTCTTGCAGGAAGTCCTCGGTCGACCGAAGCACGAGAAGCCCTTCGTGCTGATCCCGGTCGGGTATCCCGCGGACGATTGCCTCGTGCCCGAAGCGGCGCTCGTGAAGAAATCGCTGGCGGAGATTCTGACGGTCGTGTGAGTGGGACGTCGTCCTCGATCTCGATCGACAGTCGTCTCGCCGTAGAGACGATCCGTCCTCGAGGACCTCGGAGATCCAGCACCGCGCGACGAACGGGCGGAACGTGGCTTGGTCGCGGCGGGGAGGCCCGCGTCACCGGCCAGGAAATCCTAACGTGGCGTGTTAGGATTTCCTGTCTCGATGGCCACCGCCCCGATCCTCCGATCCGACCTCGTAGCCACGATTCGTGCACGTTTGCGCGAGTTTCCGGTCGTCGCGCTCATCGGCGCGCGCCAAGTCGGCAAGACGACGCTCGCTCGGCAAGTTCAAGAGTCGTGGAAGGGCGCGACGCACCTCTACGACCTCGAGGATCCCATCCAGCGACGCGAGCTGGCCGAGCCGATGGCGGCGTTGCGCGAACTGCGCGGGCTCGTCGTGCTCGACGAGATCCAAAGGTCGGTCGACCTCTTCCCCGTCCTGCGCGTGCTCGCGGACCGACGACCCGTGCGAGCTCGCTTCCTCCTCCTCGGCAGCGCGTCACCCGAACTCCTCCAGCAGTCGTCCGAATCGCTCGCCGGCCGCATCTCCTTCCTGCAGATCGACGGGTTCGGGCTCGACGAGATCGGCGCGGAACGCTGGAAGCAGCTCTGGATCCGCGGCGGGATGCCGCGCTCGTTCCTCGCGCCGACGGAGGCGCAAAGCCTGCGCTGGCGGCAAGAGTTCGTGCGCACGTACCTGGAGCGCGACTTGCCGCGCCTCGGAGTAGCGATCGGCAGCGACGTGCTCGACCGGTTCTGGCGGATGCTCGGTCACTACCACGGGCAGATCTGGAACGGCGCTGAGTTCGCGCGCTCGTTCGGCGTGTCGTTGCCGACGGTGAGGCGCTATCTCGACGTGCTGTGCGCCACGTTCGTCGCGCGACGACTGCGCCCGTGGCACGAGAACCTCGGCAAGCGGCAGGTGAAGGCGAGCCGGGTCTACGTGTCCGATTCAGGGCTGCTACACGCGCTGCTCGAGGTCGCGGACGAGCGTGCGCTGCGGCGTCATCCGCGCAGCGGAGCTTCGTTCGAGGGCTTCGCGATCGGCGAAATCGCTCGGCATCTCGGTGCGCGTCCGGAGGAGTGCTACTTCTGGCGAGCGCACACGGGCGCGGAACTCGATCTGCTCGTCGTGCGTGGAACTCAGCGACGCGGGTTCGAGATCAAGCTGACGGCGGAGCCGGACGTGACGGCGTCGATGCGGTCGGCAATGAATGACCTGGGCCTCGAGACGATCGATGTGGTCCACGCGGGGGATTCGACGTTCCCGTTGGCGTCCGACATCCGAGCGGTTGCGGTGCATCGTGTGCTCGAGGACATCAAGGCATTGCGCTGACCCGCAGCTCGCCTCACTGCCCCCGCGGCAGTTCGACTTCGGCGGAGTGGAGCCTGGCTCCGTACTCCTTGCGCTGACCCGCAGCTCGCCTCACTGCCCCCGCGGCAGTTCGACTTCGGCGGAGTGGAGCCTGGCTCCGTACTCCTCTCCGGTCAGTGCGGCCTGGAGTTGCACATGCGCGTTGGCCCAGGACGAGCCGTCGTTCGTGCCCACAGCGGCTTGGTCCACGTAGCGAACCTGCGCGTGAGTGATCCCAGAGAGCGCGACGCAGATCAGGACTCCAAGTGCACTCGGGATCCGTTGCATGAGAACCTCGCGGTTGGAAACGACCGTCCTGCCAGGGACTACCGGCATTCTCCTCACGCGGCTCCGGAACGTTTCGTCAGGCTGGCTTTTTCCCGAGCGACCTGTCCAGAGCGGCCAGGAGCGACCGCGCACAGCGGTGGTCGGAGCCTGCTTCGAGGCGGCATGCCAACGCCGAGCTCGTGGACGTCACTGCTTCCAGCCCACGACCTCGTCGATCGTCCCGCGCGACACCGCGTGGTACCGGCCGCGCGCCTTCGCGTAGATCGCCAGCGCCCGCTTCCGCCCCGCCTCCGTCTTCACCAGCTCCCGATACAGCGGTTCGAGGAACTTCCTCCGCCCGACATCCGTCAAGAAGCGCTCGAGCGCGGCATCCAGAGCCGCGTACCCGTGCTGGATCGCGAGCCGCAGCCACACGCACAGGATCTCCGCGTTCCCCGACTCCGTGAGTTGGAACCGACGGTCCAGCTCGGCCATTGCCCGCGCATCCAACGCCGGGTTCGCCGCCTCCAGGAAATGCAGCCACTCTTGCGTGCTCCAACCGGCAGTCCCGAGCGCGTCCACGGATCGAGTCGCGACCCAGCGAGCCAGTTCGACGTCGACGGCCGCGAGCAGCGGCGAGCGCGGATTCGGCGCGTCGGGCGGCATGCCCGGGTCATCGAGCCAGCGATCGACGTCGAGCCGGCCCGCGACCTCGGGCAGTTGCTCGTCGAGGCAGCGGCGGAACTCGGCGGTCGTCACGCTCTGGAACGCGTGCTCGTCGAACCAACGGCGGAGGAACATGTCGAAGCGCGCGCGGCCGACCACGGCTTCGATCGCTTGCAGGAACAAGGCGCCTTTCGTGTACGGAACCTCGCTGAAGCCGTCGTCGGGGTGATGACCTTCGAGATCGAGGTGCAGCACCGTCTGCCACGGTTCCAGATTGGCCATGTCGCGTTCGACGCTGGCGCGCGCGAGCTGCATCTCCATCACGGCGCGTTCGGCGCCGAAGACGCGCTCCATGATCCGGTTCTCGAAATAGACGGTGAAACCCTCGTTGAGCCAGAAGTCGCGCCACGTCGCGTTCGTCACGAGGTTGCCGGACCACGAGTGCGCCAGCTCGTGCGCGACCAAGGACACGAGCGACTTGTCCCCCGCGATCACCGTCGGTGTCGCGAAAGTGAGGCACGGATTCTCCATCCCGCCGAACGGGAAGGCCGGCGGCAGCACGAGCACGTCGTAGCGGCCCCAGCGGTACGGACCGAACAGGTCCTCGGCCGCGCGGATCATCGATTCGGTGTCCTCGAACTCGGCGTGCGCGCGCTCGACCATCGCCGGTTCGGCCCAGATGCCGCAGCGCGCCGAAATTGGGCGGAACGCGAGGTCACCGCACGCGAGCGCGATCAAGTACGACGGGATCGGCCGGTTCATCCGGAAGCGGAAGGCGCCTTCGGAGTCCTCGCCGAGCTGCTCGGCGCTCATCAGTGCCGTCAGGCCTTTCGGAGCACGAATCCGCGCCGAGTACGTCACGCGGACACCGGGCGAATCCTGCAGCGGGATCCACGTCCGCGTCAGGGTTGCTTGGCCCTGCGTGAAGAGAAACGGGGACTTTCCACCGGCAGTTTGGCCCGGTTCGAGCCACTGGACGGCGTCGGCGTTCGCGGTGGTCCCGTACTCGACGCGCACGGATGTGTCCGCTCGGGCGAGGTGGATCGTCAGGGGTCCGCCGAGCCCGTCGTGCTCGGGCCCCAGCTCGAACTTGCGGGGCGAGCCGTCGGCGCCCAGCACGCGCTCGATCGCGAGGCCTTGCGCGTCCAGGACGAGCGGCGCGCCCGGCTCCCGGCGCTCGAGGTCGAGCCGAACGCCGCCGCGGATCGACCGCGCGCCGAAATCGAGCTCGAGGTCCAGGTCGACGTGCGTGACCCGCACGCGCTCGGGTTCGGCGTGACTGTGGGGATCCATCTTCGGGGCCTCGTGCGTACGAGTCGTGGAACAGGCCGCCACCGCACTGGACAGAAGGACGGGAAGGAGGCTTCGGATCGCGGGGCGCTTCATCGAGGACCCGAGCGTCCCCTCCCGCCCCGGACCAAGCAAGGGCAACGCGACCTGGAAAGTCCTTCCCACTTCGGATGGGAAGCCTCTTCTCGATCGCATCGACCTCCGATCTTCCGTCCCATAGCGCCCCGCTCGCCCCCATGCCCCTGAACTCCGTTCCCTGGAGTTTCTCGAAGAAGCTCGCCGTCTCCGGTGTCGCTCTCGCCGCCGCCTTGTCCGCGTGCGAATGGGCACTGCGTTCCAAAGGCTTCGAGCATCCGCGGGGCGTCGATCGCCGGATCGTGTGGAGCGAATCGCGCGATGCCGAGCTGCGTCGAGCGAACGGGCTGTACCGATTCGATCCCATCTGTCTCTGGAGTCCACGTCCGGGAGCGGAGATCCCGTGGACGGACGGCGCGCGCATCAACCCGGACGGATTCCGCGGACCCCAACTCGCGCTCGAGCGCACGCCCGGCGTCCTCCGTATCGCGACGATCGGCGGCGCCGTGACCCTCGGTGTCGGCGTTCGTTGGGAGGACACGTACAGCGCGCGCATCGTGCAGATCCTCGAAGAGCGCGGCATCCGCGCCGAGGTCTTGTGCGCGGGCGCCGAGGAACACTCGATCGTGCAGGCGCTCGAGCGTTGGCGGCACGTCGTGCGTCATTGGCGGCCGGACGTCGTGATCTGCACGCACCTCGGAACGCGCAGCATGGACCAAGCGCCGCAGGGACGTCCGGACGACCAACGGATCGCGGAGATGCGCATCACGCCACGGGGCGAGCGCGCAAGCTTGCGCGACTCGTCGAAGCTCCTCCACGTGGCGAGCTGGTTGCGCGACGTCGCTTCAGGCGTCTATTGGGAAGAACGCGATCTGGCCTTCACCGAGCGACGATTGGACGCGGGGTTGAGCCAATTGGATTGGCCGGGCCAACGGCGCGTGCCCTACGACACCTACGTGAAGTTCATGGAGCAGTTCCTCGAAGAGGTGCGCGCGGAATCGGCTGTTCCCGTCCTCCTCTCCATCCCTCGTTCCACCCACACGGTCGATCCCGTCGCCGAGGTCTACGCGCAGGGAGCTCTCACCGTCGCGGGTTGGTCGAACACGCTGGTGATCGACGGGAGATCCGCGCTCGCACAGTCCGTCGGGGAAGAGAGCACGCTTTCGGCGGAACTCTTCCTCGACGACTCGATGCTCTCCGAGTGCGGGCACGTGGCACTGGCCCAGGGCATCGTGAGCCAGATGCACGCGCGCCGCATGGGTCCACGATGACCGTCCCCGTGCGAAGTCGTCGAGAGAATCTGCGCGAGGGACTCGCGTCGATCGTCGTGCAGTGCGTGCTGCTCGTTGCGTTCTTCTGGACGCCCATTTCGCGCTACCACGAGGTGCACTACTCCGCGGCCGACCTCACGCAGGCGATGAGCTTGACTCGCATGGAGCCGGGTCACCGACCCGGGAATCAGCTCCAGTCGGACGCGGTCACGCAGATGCAGCCGTGGCTCTTGTTCAATCGGCAAGAGCTCGCGGAGGGCCGTTTTCCGCTGTGGAACCCGCTGAACGCGGCCGGCGCGCCACATTTCGCCAACTACCAGTCGGCAGTGCTGTCCCCATTCTCGGTTCCGTTCTACGTCCTCGACTTCAAGCTCGCCCTGCTCGTCAGCGCGAGCTTGAAACTCCTCGTGCTCGGGTTCTTCACCTACCTCTTCCTGCGCGAGATCGGCTTGGGATGGATCGGAGCGACGCTCGGAGGAATTGCGTTCCAATTCGCCGGGCACAACAGCCTGCTCCTCTACTTCCCGCACGTCGGCGCGATGTGCGCGCTGCTGGCGGCGATGTTCTTCGTCGAGCGCGCCTTTCGACGCACGCGAGAGGCGCTTTCCGAGGGACGCTGCGCGCGGCTTGCCGCGCCACTCGCGGGACTCGTTGCGAGCTTGGTCGCAGGACTGCTCGCCGGGAATCCCGAGCCCTTCTACTTCGCCTGTTGGGTGATCGGCGCTTGGATCGTCGCGCGCACGGTGAACCTGTATCGCGAGCACCGGACGCGTGCTGCCCGCAACGAGCTGGGTAGGACTGCACTCAAGATCATCCTGGCGCTCGCGATCTCGTTCGGCTTGGCCGCATTCCAAGTCCTACCGTTCCTCGAGTACCTCGAGCAGAGCCGCGTCCTGGAGCAGCGCAGTCTGCGCCAAACGCCCCTCTCGCTCGACTGGTGGGCGCTCCTCGCCTTCCCGGACGTGGTCGGCAATCCATCGAGCATCTACCGGATCACCGACTCGATTCCGGCTCCCAACTACGAGCTCGTCAACATGAGCTACGTGGGCGCGTTCACGTTGCTGCTCGCAGGTCTGTGCCCGTTCGTGGCGCGCCAGAGACGAGGTCGCTGGTTCTTCCCGGTGTTCGCGCTCGTCTGGTTCGTCTACGCGCACGACATCTTCGGCGCCTACGACTGGCTCGCTCGGATCCCGACTCTCGATCTGGCCCCGATGAACCGCAGCCAAGGGGTGTGGAACTTCGTGGTCGCGTGCTCTGCGTCGGTGTCGCTCGACGCTCTCCTCCGTCGCGACCGACCGCGCGCGTGGTTCGCCGCGGGATGGTGGTGGATGGCCTCCCTTATCGCGATGGTCGCCGCACTCATCGGCGCGACTCGCGTCATGGATTCGTACCAGCACGTTTCGAGCCCCTTCCACCGCTGGTTCCTCCGCGTCGTGCCGCCGCACATCGAAACGATGCTCATCACGACGCTGGTCGGAATCGCGGCGATTTCTCTGCTTTTCGTGCTGCGACAGCGTCATGTTCGCGCTGTCCTCGGATCCGTTGCCCTCGTCGTCGTCTTCGCTCAGACGGGCTGGCTACTGGCGGACTACAACCCGGTCAGCCCCGACGCGTTCGTGTTCCCCCGCACGGAAGCGATCAGCGCGTTGAAGAGGGAGATCGGGGACGAGCGCGTGGCCATCCTGGGCCGAGATGGACTGCCGCCCGACAGCAACGTCGTCTACGGCATCTCGCAGCTCGCGAGCTACGACGGGATGTGGGTCAAGGACCTCGACTACCTCTATCGCGACCAATTCGGCGACGGCGACAACTGGCGTCCGATCCTGCGCGGATCCCATCGATCGCTCAGGCTCTTCGGAACGAGGTACGTCCTCGCCAAGTGGGACTGGAACTTCCTCGACAGCGGCCTCCGTGACTTCGGCAAGAACTTGTCGCTCGCGCCGCAACGCATCGATCTCCTGCCCGGCGCCCCGGCGACGCAGACGTTCCATTGCTACAACGGCGAACTCGATTCCGTGATGGTGTTCCTCTCCACGGCGGCGCTCGGGCGCGACTGTGAGTTCCAGTTCCGGCTCGAGGATCCCGCCACGAACGCAATCCTCGTCGATCGAAAGATGAGCAGTCGCGAGGTCCGGTCAACGGTCTACACCTCGAAGCACATCGCTTTCCCCGGTGATTGGAACGTGAATCCCGCGGGCCGTCCCGTCGTGATCCGCTTCCCGCCGATCCCGAAGTCGGCCGACCGCCAGTTCCGCATCGTGCTGGAATGCGCGAATGGTCTCGCGGGCGACACCATCTTCGCGTGGCACATGCCGGTCCTCGGATACGGCCACGGAGTCGCGCACCATGGACAGCGCGCGCTCCCCGGTGAGCTGATCTTCGATTGGAGTTGTGGCGAGGGCACTCGCTTCGAGCGCGTGCGGGCGATCGGCGATTTCACGCTGTTTCGCTTGCGCGACGCGGCGCCCGTGTACTCGATCTCGGGCGGATCGGTCATCGCGAAGACGGACGAGGACGCGTTCGCTCTCGTCCGAAGTTTCACGTTCGATCCGCGCCGGCTCGTCGTCTTGAGCCGTGGCGACGCGGCGACGCAGGAAGCCATCGTGGAAGCCGCCGAAGCCGCTGGTCGGCGCACGATCCTGCAGTTCTCGGACTCGGACTGGTGCTACCTCGTCAGCGAGGATGGGCGACGACTCGCGCACATCGACGACGAAGCGACGTTCCTCGCCAATCGATTCCAGTGGCGCCAGATCCAGAGAGTCCCGGACACGGAGCGCGCGAAGTACGAGTTCGTGCCGGACAGCGACCTCGACGGGAAACGCGCCGTGGGTCTGCGACTCGCGATCGCGCCCGCCGGCGGCGACTCCGCCCCCGAGATCCTGGAGGAGACGCCGAGCCGCGTGCGTCTGCGCATCGCGCGCCGTCTCCCGGGCTACTTGGTCATCGCGAACACCTACGACCCCGGTTGGAAGGCCACGCTTTCGGGAGAGGACGTCCCCGTGCTACGCGCGAACTACGCGTTCCAAGCGATCGAAATCCCGCCGGGCACATGGGAAGTCGAACTCCGCTACTGGCCGGACACGCTCGTCCTCGGTCTGTGGATCGGCGCTGGATCGCTGGTCCTCGCGATCGGCGCGTGCATCTACTCGCGCCGCCGCGCGCGTGTCGTCGGCTGAACTCGGAGCCCGCCCCCTCCCCACGATCGCCGACGACCGACTATGCTGGAGTGGAAACGCGATTCTTCCGAAGACCTAGAGCAAACATGAGGGGCGACGAACAGCCAACAGCGACACGAGGGAGCCACCTCGACCAGCTCACGATGGTGCTGGACGAGTCTTGGCTCCCAATCCACACCATTTCCGTGCGGCACGCGCTGCGCTTGCTCGCGACCGGTGCCGCGCGTGGGATCGTTCCCGAATCGAACGAGACCCTCGACTTCATGTCGTGGATGTTGCTCGAGGTCGGCACGGGCGAAGACGGCATCCGATCCGTGCGCAAGAACGTGCGCATTCCCGAGGTCGTCGTGCTGACGCGCTATCGCGGCGTGCCGCTGCGCACGCCGAGTTTCAGCCGCCGGAACTTGATTCGTCGCGATCGTCACCAGTGCCAGTATTGCGGAGCGAGACCGGGGATCCACGAGCTGTCCATCGATCACGTCATGCCGCGGTCGCGCGGCGGGCGCAGCTCGTGGGAAAACTGCGTGCTGGCCTGTCGCCGGTGCAATCGGAAGAAGCGCAACCGGACGCCGGTGCAGGCCGGGATGTTGCTCCTTCACGAGCCGCGTGCACCGCGTTGGTCGCCGTTCGTCGAGGTGCCGCGGACGCATCTCCGCGCGAGTTGGGAACGGTTCGTCGACGTGAAGGTGTGGCAGAGCGCGATCGCGATCTGAAAGTCCATGAAGGGATCGAGCCCACGGGGCCTCGCACACGAATTGCGCCGATCCGTGGCCTCCTCGAGCTCGAGACTTGTTCCCGGGAGCCGACGACCCGCGAGCTCGGGTCGCACGAATTCCTCGTCCGATCCGCCGGCCGCGCGAGCCAGAGACCTCGCAGTGCGGCGAGTCGTCGCTACCCTCTGCCGCCGTGAAACCCGCGCCCCCCATCGCCCACAAGTTCGGCGGCACGAGCGTCGCCGACGCGGAACGCATCGCGCGGGTCGCCGACATCCTGCTCGCGCGCGACGAGCGCCAAGTCGTCGTCGTGTCCGCGATGTCGGGCGTCACGGATGCGCTCATCGCGCTGGTGCGACAGGCGGCGGCGCGCGACGCCGGGTGGAGCGCTGCCTTCGCGAAGCTGTGCGACAAGCACCGCGCGGCGGCGCGCGAGCTGCTCGTGAGCAGCGCCGAGCCTGTACTCACCGTGCTCGAAGCGGAGTTCGTGTCGCTGCACGACATCCTCCACGCGCAAGCGCTCGTCGGTCACGTGTCCGACGACCTCCAGGACATCGTCCAAGGTCTCGGCGAGGTCTGGTCGTCGCTGCTCCTCGACGCGGCGCTCTGCGCGCGCGGCGCACGGAGCCTGCGCATCGACGCGCGCGAAGTCCTCGTCGTCGAGCCGGGCGAGCTGGGCGCGGTCGTCGATTGGGAAGCGTCGCGTGCGCGCCTCGCGGTCGTCGCTCCGAATCCGCCCGAGCGCGTCGTCGTCACCGGCTTCGTCGCGCGCACGACCGCGGGCCGCGTCACGACGCTCGGTCGGAACGGCAGTGATTTTTCCGGTGCGATCTTCGCGTCGCTGTTCGACGCATCCGAGGTCCACATCTGGACGGACGTCGACGGTGTGCTCTCAGCCGACCCGCGCCTCGTTCAAGAAGCCGTGCTCGTGCAGGAACTCTCGTACGCGGAGGCGTGCGAGCTCTCGTACTTCGGCGCGAAGGTCATCCATCCGCAGACGATGTCGCCGGCGATCGCGCGCGGCATCCCCATCGTCATCCGCAACTCGTTTCGTCCGGAACATCCGGGCACGCGCATCACGGCACGGTCGTCGGGTACGCCGCCGGTGAAAGGCGTGACGACGTTCAGCGGGCTCGCGCTGCTCGACATCGAAGGCGCCGGCATGATCGGCGTGCCCGGCACGGCCGAGCGCGCATTCCAGGCGTTGAAGCTCGCCGGCGTGTCGGTCGTGATGATCTCGCAAGGCAGTTCCGAGCACTCGATTTGCTGCGTCATCAAGGAGAAGGACGGCGCGGCGGCGGAGCGCGCCGTGCGTTACGCGTTCACGCGCGAACTCGAAGTCGGCCAGCTCGAAGACGTCTCCGTGCGCGGCGGCATCGCGGCGCTCGCGGTCGTCGGCGACGGCATGGCCGGGACGCCGGGCACAGCGGCGCGCCTCTTCACGGCGCTCGGCCGCGCGCGCATCAACGTCCGCGCGATCGCGCAAGGCGCATCGGAGCGCAACATCTCGGTCGCGATCGATTCCGCCGACTCGGTGCGAGCCTTGCGCGCTGTTCACGCGGGTTTCTACCTGTCGGCGCAGACGATTTCGATCGGTCTAGTCGGTCCGGGCAACGTCGGCTCGGCGTTCGTCCGACAACTCGCCGCGGCGCGTGAGCGCCTGCTACGCGACGCGAACGTCGACTTGCGGCTGCGCGCGATCGCTTCGAGTCGCTCGATGTGGCTCGGCGAATCCGCGGTCCAGCCGCTGGCCGCGCTGCAAGGCTTCGCGAACGCGCCCATCCCTCTCGACATGGCGCGCTTCGTCGATCACGTGCAAGCGGACCACGTGCCGCACGCCGCTATCCTCGATTGTTCCGCGAGCGGCGCCGTCGCCGATCAGTACGCCAGTTGGCTCGCACGCGGCATCCACGTCGCCATCGCGAACAAGCAGGCCGGCGCGGGTTCGTTCGAGCGTTACGACGCGATCCGGCGCGCGGCGACGCACGGTCGTGTCCGTTGGCGCTACGAAGCCACGGTCGGAGCAGGATTGCCGATCCTCGGGACGCTGCGCGATCTCGTGGACACCGGCGACCTGATCCACGCGGTCGAAGGGATCCTCTCGGGCACGTTGGCGTGGCTCTTCAACGAGTACGACGGCCAGAAGCCGTTCTCGGAGCTCGTACGCCGCGCGAAGGCCGAGGGTTACACGGAGCCCGATCCGCGCGACGACCTTTCGGGTCTCGACGTCGCACGCAAGCTCGTGATCCTCGCGCGCGAAATCGGCTGGAGCACGCAGCTCGACGACGTGTCGGTCGAGGGGCTCGTGCCCGCTTCGCTCGCGGAAGTGTCGGTACCGGAGTTCCTCGACCGCCTCACGGAGCTCGACGGTCCGATCGGCGCGCGCTTCGAGAGCGCGCGTGCTCGAGGACACGTGTTGCGCTACGTCGCGCGCGTCGGCGCGGACGGGTCGGCGCGTGTGGGACTCGCGGAATTGCCGCGGAATCACGCGTTCGCGAACGGGCGGCTGACCGACAACATCGTGCAGTTCACGACGGCGCGCTATCGCGCGAACCCGCTCGTCGTGCAGGGTCCGGGCGCCGGACCCGAGGTCACCGCCGCGGGAGTCTTCGCGGATCTCTTGCGCATCGCGTCGGGCGTGGGGAACGCACCGTGACGAGCACCGTCACTCCGACCTGGGCGCGGGCGTTCGCGCCGGCTTCCGTCGGCAACGTCGGCGTGGGCTTCGACGTGCTCGGTCATGCGCTCGACGGTGCGGGCGACCGCGCGACGGTGCGACGCAACGAGTCGGGTGTCGTGCGCGTCGTCGCTGTGCGAGGTCTGGTGACGGACTTGCCGCTCGAATCGGCGAAGAACACGGCGGGGCGCGCGCTGATGTCGTTGCTCGAGCACGCGCCGCGCGGCACGGGCTTCGACCTCGAACTCGACAAAGGCATCGCACTCGGTTCGGGCATGGGCGGTTCGGCGTCGTCGGCCGTCGCGGCACTGGTCGCCGCGAACGCGACGCTCGCACGGCCCGTCGCGAATGAGGTGCTGTACGAATGCGCGCTCGACGGCGAGGCCGTCGCCTCGGGCAGTCGTCACGGCGACAACGTCGCGCCGATCCTCTACGGCGGACTCGTCATCGCGCCGGCGAAGGGCGCACCGGTGCGCGTGCCCGTTCCGAAGGACTTGGTCTGCGCCCTCGTGCATCCGCACTTCGTCCTGGAGACGCGGCGCGCGCGCGCAGCCCTCGCGGGGCACTACGAATTGCACGAATTCGTCGTGCAAAGCGAGCATTTGGCGCTCGTACTCGCCGGATGTTTCAGCGGCGACCTCGAACTCGTGCGCCGCGGACTCTCCGACGTGCTCGTCGAACCGCGCCGTGCGCCACTCGTGCCTGGATTCTCCGCGGTGAAACGCGCGGCGCTGGAAGCCGGCGCACTCGGCGCGAGCATCTCCGGTGCCGGGCCGAGCGTCTTCGCATGGTGCGCCGGACGCGCGACGGCCGAGCGCGCGGCGAACGCGATGCGCGTTGCGTTCCGCACCGTGGACCTCGATTCCGACGTATTCATGTCACCCGTCGACGTCCCAGGCGCGAGGATCGAAGCATGCGGGTGAAAAGTACACGCGGTGGCGAAACCGCGAGCCTTGTCGAGTCGATCCAGGCCGGACTCCCACGCGACGGCGGGCTCTACTTGCCCGAGCGTCCGCTGCCGCAGATCACGGGCGAACCGGCGTCGCGTTCCGTTTCCGACGTCGCGCGTTGGTTGCTCGCACCGTGGTTCGCTGGCGAAGCGCTCGAGCGCGAGCTCGACGCGATCTGCGCCGACGCGTTCACTTTCGACGCGCCGACCTATTGGACGAGCGAACGCAACGGCCAACTCGAGCTCTTCCACGGTCCGACTGCCGCGTTCAAGGACTTCGGCGCGCGCTTCCTGGCCGAGTGTCTCGCGCGGACTCCGTCGACGCATGCAACGCGCACGATCCTGGTCGCGACGTCGGGTGACACAGGCGCCGCGGTCGCCGCCGCATTCCACGGACGACCGGGCTTCCGGGTCGTCGTTCTCTACCCCGACGGTCGCGTTTCGCCGCGCCAAGCGCACCAACTCGGCGCGTTCGGCGGCAACGTCACGACGTATCGCGTCGCCGGGACATTCGACGATTGCCAACGGATGGTGAAGGCCGCTTTCGCCGACGCGAGCTCGAGCGAACGCGTCGGACTCTCCTCCGCGAACAGCATCAGCCTCGGCCGCTTGTTGCCGCAGGCCGCGTACTGGGCCAAAGCCGCGCTCGAAGCGCGTGATGCCGGCCGCGACCCGGTCACGGTCGTCGTGCCGACGGGCAACCTCGGCAACGCGTTCGCCGCGATCCTCGCGCGCGAGATGGGACTGCCGATCGCGCGGATCGTGCTCGCGACGAATGCGAACCGCGTGCTGCCCGACTTCCTCGAGACCGGTCACTACGAACCGCGCGCGAGCCTGGCGACGCTCGCGAACGCGATGGACGTCGGCGCGCCGAGCAACATCGAGCGCCTGCGCGCGTGGTGGCCCGACGTCGCGGAGCTGCGCACGTTCCTCGACGCCGACTGGGTCGACGACAAGGCGATCCGCGCGCGCATTCGCTCGACGTACTCCGCGCAAGGAGTCGTCGTGTGCCCGCACACGGCGTGCGGACAGGAAGTCGCGGCGCGACTGCGCTCACGCGGCGAACGCGGTCCGATCGTCGTGGCCGCGACCGCGCACCCGGCGAAGTTCGAGAGCGTCGTCGAACCGCTCGTGAAGCGCGTCGTCGAGGCGCCGGAGTCGCTCGCCGCGATCCTCGCGCGCCCATCGTCGGCGATCCCCCTGCCCGCACGCGAGGACGCTCTCGCCGCGGTCCTGCGCGAGGCTCTCTGAACCAGCTCAGTGGAATGATGCCGCATTTCGCGACATAACTGACTGGAGGAACGTGAACACGTCGCGCGCGATGCAGATCCGGACGAGTCCCCGCTCGTCGAACTCGACGACGACGTAGACGTCGCGCCGCGCGCCCATCCAGCCGTAGTCGCGGCGCTCTGGGATCGTGCCGCGCGCGGACCGCAGTCCGAACCTGGTGGCCGCGACCGCGCACCCAGCGAAGTTCGACAGCGTCGTCGAGGCGCCGCAGTCGCCGGCGGAACGGCTCGCGCGTGCCGTCGCAGTCTCTCGGGACAAGACGTTGGCCGCAGGGCGCATGCCCTACGGCCAGTTCGTCACAGCCAGGCTGAGAACCCGTCGACAAAAGTTGACGGGTCCACGCGCCTCACGGAGTCCAGCTGATCGCTGTGCCGTTCGTCAGGTTGAACGTCGACGCCGTGCAGAACGACGCCGCGTTGCGGTACCAAGCCTGGTAAGTGCGATTCCCGCCGCCCGCTCCGACGGCGCCCTGGACCGAGATCGGGAAATCGGTGCCGATGGGATAGCTCGACGTGCCTGCTGCGTTGCTCTTGATCCCAAGACGCGTGACGGATCCGCCGGCGCATCGCAGTCCGTCTCCGAACGCCGTTCCGGCGAGTTGCGTCGTGCCCTGGAAGTAGAGGCAAGCCGAGTTCGGCATTCCGCTGCCGGTGAGCACGACGGAGTCGGCCGAGACGCTCGCGGTACCAGTCGCGCCGAGATACGCGCCCGCGGCGATCACCGAGTTCGCGCAACCGCTGCCGGGCGCACCGGAGTTACCGCACGGGCACGCCACGCCCGATCCGTCACCGAAGCAGAAGTCGATGCCCGGCAGGTGGTCGCCGACGCGGATCGAGAGCGAGTCGTCGGACGTGTCGAGCTCGGGCAGGCTGCCGGCGCTCGGCGTGAACCCGATGTCGATGACGTCGCCCGGCCCGACCACCATGTCGAAGGTCCAGGGCGACTCCCAGCCCGACCAGCAGCGGCAGCCCCACGCGGCCACGTAGTTGCCGGAGCAATACGCATTGTTGTTCACGTACAGCCCGTTCGACTCCTCGTACCAGACGTTGCAATTGTTTTCGGGGCAACCCGCCGTCGGGAAGCACGCGATGATCTCCGCCACGCCGGCCACGGCGTTGAGAGTTTTGGCGAGGAACGGCATCCCATTCAGCGAGACCACGACATCCACGCCCAGGTTCGTCGGGACTGGCGCGTTCGGCCCGCTCATCAGCGCGAGGTCGAAGGAGACTCGCGCGAACCCGGGCGGCGTGCCCGGAGGGTGGACGATGTGGATGTCGCTGATGCGACGATCCCACTCGGGACCTTGTGCGGACGCGCGGTCCGAGACGAAAACGAGGGCGGCGAGCGCGAGGACGGCGGAGGCGAGTTTCGAAAACATGGAATTCCTGCCTTTGGACTGCGGTGTTCGAGCGGGCGCCGCATCGGAGCTGCTGCCCTTCACTCCGGACTTGGCCCGGCGAACCGTGCAGTGGACACGGATCCATGGATTCGGGCGGAAACCGCGAGTCCGGATCGCTCGCGACCTGAGGGGGCGGACGTGGTCGCTCGCCTTGCACTGGCGGCGGAGTGCGCGGCACATCTACGGTTGGATAGCGAAGAATCACGCCGAAACCGTTGCGACCGTACAGCTTCGGCTGCGTCCACTGGAGGTAGTGCCGTGATTCGACGACCCGCGACGCGCTGCGACGCACAAACCAGAATCCTCCGCGCGATCCTGGGGGCACGACTCCAAGCCATGCACGACGCGGTATCCACGCCCGACCCGGACCCGCCGCAGTCGAGCATCGTCCTCTACCCGACCGAGGGCGGCCGAACGCGCATGCAGTGCCGCTTGGAGGCTGAGACGAACGGGTTGACGCAGGCGCTGATCGCCGAGCCGTTCCAGAAAGACGTCCGTACGATCAACGAGCACCTCGTCAACGTCTTCGAGGAGGGCGAGCTGACCCGTGAGGCACCTATCCGGAAATTCCGGATAGGTCGCCGTGAAGCGGCCTGCGGGGTCGCCCGCGAGATCGAGCGCTACAGCCTCCCCGCGATCTTGGCCGTCGTCTACCGAGTCCGTAGCCCGCGCGGCACCCAGTTCCGCGAGTGGGCGACCGCGCGCTGGAGCGACGGCGAGCGCCTGAAGAACACGCTGGTCAAGGGCACACGGACTACTTCGACGAGCTGCTCGAGCGTATCCGCGACATCCGCGCGAGCGAGCGGCGTGTGTGCTCATTCAGAAGTACCTCTACCAGCACCACGCGGTCGCCTGACGAGGCCCGGTTGACGGCAGTCGAAGTTCGGTCACCACGCAAGCGGTTTGGATCGCGCTATTCGGGAGACCAAGCCCTGCAGTTCCTGCGAGGGTCGCGCGCGAGCGAGATGGAGTGCCCCTCAGCCGCCCGTGTACCCGCAGACGCCCATGCGCGGCGAGTTGACGACCGGCAGATACGCGCCTTCTATAACGTGCTCGTGTGCGCGAGCGTGCGCGGTGCAAAGCACGCAGTGATCGTGCTTCACGCAGAACGGGCCGACGAACAGCGCGGGCTTCGAGCACTTCACGCACTTCCAGGTCGGTGCATCGTTCCGCGCCAGCAGTCGGACGGCGGCACGACCCGGCGCGCCGAGACGCGTGCCGACGATCTGCGCGCGCAGGGTCGTCGTCGAGCCGAAGTCGTACTCGTAGTACAGGGGCTGGCGGCCGGCACGCGTGAGAAAGTCGACCTCGGAACCCATCGGGACTTCGTCGCGCCCCAAGTGGAACGCGCTCATGTGGCCGCAGCATTCCAGCCAGACCTCGCGCAGAAGCGCGTCCAACTTCTCGAGCTTCGCCTTCGTGCGAACTTCGAGCAGAAGCCAGTACCGCGGATCCAACTCGTCTTCGAAACGCATCCGGCTCAAGAGCTGCGTAGCACCCTTGCCGTCGTGGGCCGGCGCGCAGGTGTCCAGGTGAGCTGACATTCGCGTCGCGGTCTCGCGCTGGCCGCACAATTGACAAGTACCGCTCCGGATCGATTGCTTCGTGCTCATGGTCATCGCGGTGGCGATGTCGTCATCTTAGAGGACGAGCTGTGTCTGGCCCAGCCAACCCGATCGACGCCGGTAGATGTGGCCCATGACTCGCCACTCAGGAACGCCATTCGAGCGACTCGCCACCCTAGATTGGCGCAACGTTCATTCTGGAATTCACCATTGCTGGCGACGGGGCGCTGCGCCCGACGCCGGCGTCTGATCGATCGCGCCGAGCGCGATCAGGTCCCCGCAGCCGTCGCCGGTGCGAGCACGATCGGGATCGGCTCGACCTCGACGCGCCAGTCCCAACCGGGCTGCAAATGCAGATCACCGGTCGGCAAGTCGACGAACGACGTGTAGCTGCTGTCGGGACAGAATCCGGCGCCGAGCAAGGAGCGCAGGTCGACGCGCTGCTCGCGCTCGATGTCGCCGCGCGCATTGCGAATCACGACGCGCACACGGGCGCCGTTCGTCGTCCCCGACGTCGTGTTCACCCAGGTGAAGAGCGTGTGGAAGTGCTCCAGACCGAGTCGCCCGCCGAGCTCGGCCTCGTGGATCACGAGCGTTCCGATCCCCGGGTAGTCGAGCCTCACCGGCATCGCATTGCGCGCCAGGAACTCGGCCTGACTGGCCAGGAACTCGGACTGCGCGCGGTCGTGACGTTCGCCGAGTTCCTGGATCTCGCGACGCTCCTGTTCACGGGATCCGGCGCAGGCGACGGTCGAGGCGCCGAGCACGAGGGACAAGAAGAGAGTGCGGCGGGGTGAGGGGAGCATGAGTGGTGGGCGACGCCTCCGCCGCATATCTTCCCACGAGCGCTCGAGTGACCGCGCCGAGCGGTGGTCTTTCTCGGAAAGTCCGAAGCCAGACTCCGAGTCCCGTGCACCCTTGGGATCACGTCCGAGGCGATGGAGGAATCGCTCCAGTGCGTAGAGCGCGAGCAGCGTCTGGTAATCGTCGCCGCGCGTTTTCGCTCGGTTCGAGATGCGCGCCAGGACGGACACGCCGGGAGATTCTCTTTCCGCGCCTTCAAGCGATCGAATCCAGGTAGGGCTGCATGACGCGGCTCATGCGACAGATGCGCGCGAATCGCACGAGCTCGTTCGCGCCGCCACGATGACGTCGCGTGTAGTCACGGAGCGCCTCGACGGCCACGTCGAGGCCGATCCGGTTCCGGTACTTGAAGCAGTCGGCCACCGTCTTCGCGGCCGAGTACACGCGTACGTTCACTCCTTCGATCTCGTGAACTTCGATGCCCTCCGAGAGCGCCTCACCGGAAGAACGGGCCACGGCGAGGCGCGGGTAGTCGAGCTTGGGCTTCCGCGCCTTCTCCGACAGCATGATCCAGACCTCGGAAGGTGCCTGCGTAGTCAGGTCGTGGAATCGGAGCGCCGAGAGCAGGCAGAGGACGGAACCGGGCACCCGGCGGGCGACCTGAGCGAGGACGTGCTGCGTGCTGTACTCGTGGTCCGCGAGCACATAGAGGCCGCGGGCCTGCCGCTCGATCCGTCCCTTCCGGACGAGGCGGTAGAGCGCGGCGCGCGGAATGCCCATGTCCGCCAGGTCGGACGGACGCAGCAGCCCCCGCCTCTGGACGGCGGTGAGAGTTCGCATCTCGAGCGGGGAGGTCGGAGGGTCAGGAGACATAACGTCGGGGATTTTATCGACTCCCCGACGTTTTGTACCCAACAGCGAGCCCACATCGCCCGCTCGGGACCTCGGGAGGTCCAGTCCCCGCGGGTCCCTGGTCGACGCACGAGACATCCCGGAAGCGCCCACACTCGACCTCGTTGCTATCCTCCCCCGCCCAGAAGACC
>Ga0163149_10000373_pt1 | contig 59358 bp, 47 predicted proteins | sample OliLakLV19MP5G1_FD_148604 | JGI IMG/M metagenome (GOLD analysis project Ga0163149, IMG submission 148604) | Freshwater microbial mat bacterial communities from Lake Vanda, McMurdo Dry Valleys, Antarctica - Oligotrophic Lake LV.19.MP5.G1 | ecosystem: Environmental > Aquatic > Freshwater > Lake >...
CCAAAAAATAAGACCAAATTCGGGTTTTACTAATTCCATGTTTTTAAAATATTATATATGATAAATTATAAATTTTTGTTGCGAGGTTTCACTCGGGATGGCGAGCATTTGCCTCGCCATTTGTTTTAAAAATCAGTAAGCAACCAACCGTTGCTTACTGAAAATTTGTTTTCTTACTTCAAGAAAATTACAAGAAGTCCGATTACCATTGCAAAGAAAGCAGCACCTTCAACAAGGGCAGCCGTCAAAATCATGTTTGAACGGATGTCGTTGATAGCTTCTGGTTGACGAGCGATAGATTCTAACGCTGATCCACCGATACGGCCAATACCAATTCCTGCACCTACTGCAGCTAAACCAGCACCTAAACCAGCGATACCGTAACCGATACCAACGTTAGCTCCTGAAGCAACTGCATCTAATAAAATTGATGATAACATAGTGTTTTGTTTTTTTTCTCCTCTGATTTAATAAGCTGCCAAAGGAATTCAGCTGTAATAACCTCTCCATGCCTTTCCTTCGATGTGTCTGCTTCAACGCAGAATGCTCAGGATGACGGCAGGCTATTGTTTGTTAAAAATTTCTAGAATGATCAAGATCATCGTGATGATTGTGCTTATCGTGTCCTTCATCAATTGCAGAACCGAAATACATTGCTGCTAATAATGTGAATACGTAAGCTTGTAAAAAACAAACCAACAACTCTAACATTCCCATAAAAATTGTGAAGGCTACCGAAAATACTCCAACTCCCCAACCTAATCCTGTGTTCATTTCAGCAAATATGAAAATCAAACTAAAGAATGACAATGCAATGATGTGACCTGCTAACATGTTTGCAAACAATCGAATCATCAATACGAATGGCTTTAAGAACATTCCAAAAATCTCAATAGGAGTTAACAAAACCAATACGCCAATTGGAACGCCAGGCATCGCTAAAATATGTCTCCAATAATGTTTATTTGCAGTAACAACAGTAATAATAAACACAATTGCTGCCAACACCATTCCAATAGCAATGTTCCCTGTAACGTTTGCGCCACCTGGAATGATTGGAATTAATCCTAACAAGTTGTTGATCCAGATAAAAAAGAAAACCGTTAATAAAAAAGGCATGTATTTGTGATATCTTTTTTCTCCGATTGCTGATTTAGCAATGTCATCTCTAACAAAAATAATCAAAGGCTCTAGTAGGCCTTGCATTCCTTTTGGAGCCTGGCCTGGATTTCGTTTATACATTTTTGCAGCTGAGATAAACAGCCACAACATCAAAGCAAAACTCACAAACATTGCCAACACATTTTTAGTGATTGAAATGTCCCACAATCCGTTTGTCACCTCTTCGTTTATTGTTGCATGATGTGCATCCACAACATCCATTTCATGAACGGCTACAATGTGATTTTTTTCTAATTTATAACCTTTGTAAGTTTTGTGTCCGTGTTGAAATTTGTTGGAAAGGAAAATAGAAAGTCCGCGTTCTTTAGAATAAACAATAACGGGAAGTGGAAGTGAGATAGAGTGTTCGCCTTCACCGGCAATGTGCCAATCGTGAGCATCGGTAATGTGTCCGATGATTAATTCACCTGCATTAAATTTTTTCGTTCCGTGATTAGCAGAAGCGTGATCGTCTGCATGTTGGTGTTTTACTACTGGTTTATTGTCGGGATCGTAAGCAAATACCGAAACATTGGCAAAAAGCAGTAAAAAAAGAATTAAAAAATGCTTGAAAAGATTGATTTTATTCGCCATTGCACAAAGTTCGTTACACTATTTTTCAAATTCGGGTGCAAATCTAGAAAATTAAACCCGACATTTAAAATAAAAAACACCTTTTTTTTGATGATTTCTATCAATAGGAAAATGGGCGATACAAAGGGAGGAAAATGGGCGACAAAAAAATTATTTTTTGAACTGGCGCATAAGCGTAACTACCTCAAATCCACTATACAAAAAGTAGTTAATCAAGAAACAAATTATGAAGCCTTGGGCCGTTTCTCGATTGGCTAATCCATAAGCCAAAATAATAATCAAATAACCGAACAGTTTTAGGGCTGTAATTCCCATAAAATAGTTAACGAATTTTTTAGGGTCGTTTTGAGTTGATTTTATTAAAACAATATGAATAACAGCTGTAGTAGAGATGAAAAACAACCAAACAACCCAATAGATATCTGTTTGAAAGTGAACCGAAGCAAAATGCTGCCAAAGGAGCAAAAGTCCAAGGGTGATAATAGAAAACAAAGCGAGTTTAATGTAAAAAGAACGGAAACTATGAGCCATTTTATTTTTTAATAACGTCTTTAATGAAAATGTAAATGGCAACAAAAACAGAAACCATTGCTAAAACAAGCGTAAAGATCGGAAACTTTAAACCCAACACCTCATCCAACTTTATACCGCCATATGTTCCGCCACCCATAATTGCCGCCATTTTAATACCCATTCCCGAATACTTCAGGTAGATATTAGGCAGTTTTTTCTGAGAGTTGTGTTGTTTCTGTTCGCTCACCTTTGATGTCTTTTATTACTCCACCCATACTGCAAGTTCCAGTAAATGCTGCTCCTGGTTCAATCGCTATTTTATTGGTGATGATATCGCCACTTAACTTAGAAGATGCTTTTAAAGCCAACAATTCAGCTACGCCTATCTTTCCTTTTACTGTTCCTGATATATCGGCATTCTGACAAATAATTTCTCCTTCTACAAATCCAGATACTCCAATCACAAGTTTTCCTTTTACATTTATTGAACCTGTTAATGATCCATCAATGCGCATATCGCCATTTGTAGTGATATCTCCTTCAATTGTAGTTCCTGCACCAATTAGATTTACTGATTGGCTGTCTGAATCGTTATTTTTTGCCATTTTATTAAACATTTTAATCGTTTTTGCCTGTTTTTTATGTAAAACTACTCCTTTTTTGATAAAAAAGCCAATTTATTTAAAGTTTTGAGTGAAAAACTGCTCGTATTCTTCTATGTTTTTATCCTTATAGAAAATCGCATAGTTCTCTAGAGATATAACAAATATCTGAAACGAGCCTTTTTCTAAATCTGCAACTACATTTTTTCTGGAATCGAGCGCATCAAAATAATCCATCGCTTTATCTTTTCCTTCAAATGTTTTTACGCTTACCATTTGATGTGTTATATCTAAAAAAATGCTTGTAATAGAAATGTCTGCTGTGCTAAATAGTTCTGAGTTGAAATCAGACAATTTTGTTTTAAACTTGTTTAAATCTCCTTTCCCGTTCTCAACTACAACCAAACAATAATATTCTCCATCTTCTTTAAAAACGAATTTCACGGTTTCTTTAACTGGAGTTGAAATAGCCGCGGAATCAATGGTTGCAACTGTTGTCGGATTTTTCTGCTGTTTAATCATTTCCAACATTTCCTGTGCCTTTTCTTTCACCGGATCTTTTGGAAATTTCACAACCACCTGTGTCAATGCGTTTTCAAAAGCGGTAATGTCTTGCATCCTTCCAATACAAAGTGCTTTCAAAAAACTAAACTGCGGCATCAAATTACTTTTAGAGTACAAAGAATCAGCACGCATACAATTTTCATAAGCCTGCACATAATTTGCTGAAGTATAAAATTGATAGGTTTGGGCATAAAAATTTTCTACCACACTTCTACTTGCTGCTATATCATTCGCAATCCCTGGATTTCTAATAATCGCTGCAAACTCCGATTCGGGATAATCTTTCAACAATATATTTTTATAGTAATCGGATTTAGGCTGATTGTTCATCGATAAATAAATACGATACAATTGATAATAAGAAGTAAGCTTGTACTTATTTTCAGGAAAGCGCTGTAATAACTCTTCAAATGCCTCAACCGATTTCTGATTGTTTAATAGCTGCTCCTTATAAATTGAACCAACATTATAGTACGCCTCAACAATTTTCATATTGGATTTTGCAATAGCGTCTGGTGTTGATGGAATGTTTTTTAAATAGGCGTTTTTGTCTTTTTTGTTTTTTGTTTTCGTATTCGATGCCAAAGATGTTCCACCATTTAGTGCTTGTGCCGAATCGCTCAAATCGTTATTCCCTTCATCTTCCAAAGCATTAGCAACAACTTGATCTTTTTCACTTCTTCTCCAATTGTCTTCTAATTTACGACTTCCCCATTTTTTAGTGAATGCTCCTGCACCAAAACTTACAGTAGCTGGATTATAGAAATACCAAGCACTAGATCCTCCAACGCTTGAATTGTCGTTGGTTGTTGTCGAATTGTTTTGTGATGCCAATGTTAATTGAAGCAGGCGTTCTTCTTCTTTTTGTTTTTCCTCTTCTTCTATTCTTTCTATCATCGCTGCAATTTTCTTCTCCCGCTCGCTGTCACTCATTTTTCCTAAGCGTTGCAAACTGTCTTCCAATATTATCACATTTAAATTCATTACTAAAGACGTTAGACTTTTTTTCTTTTCATCAATTACTGCATAGTCAGGATAATCCTTCGGAAGAATCGTCATTGTACTATCATAATTAGCCTGTGCGTTTTTATAATCCGGCTTTCCAAAATAGATATCTGCGCGTTTTAAATACGACAAAGCCTTTTGTGTGTTGTTGCTTGTGCTTGCTCTTATTGATTTTGAAAGATACGTAAGAGCGAGCGGGAGGTCATTTTCTTTTTGAGCAATATCTGCCAATGCATAATAAATTTGATCTTGAAACTCAATGTTCTTATCATCTCTTAGCATTTTGTTCAATTGCTTTTTGATGATTTTACTTCCACCCGAACTAATATTATACAACTTAGCACGATTGATTTGTGCGTTAAAAGCCATATCGTAAGAAGGGTGTAGTCCGGGAACCAAGCCGTAATACTGCGATGCTTTTTTATTGTCTTGCAGCTTCTCATAAACCTGTGCAAGCACATAAGTATATCTTGCTTTTGTTGTTTTCTTTTTTGTTAAAGCAATGGCTTTTGTAAGGTGTTTGATTGAACCATTGTAATCTCCACGCTTAATATAATAATCTGCTGTTACAGCTGCTAACTCGCGTTGAAATGATTTGTCTTTGGGAAAATCTGTAGCATTTCTAATCTCATCTAAACTTGCCTCTGTTAGGGAATAGCTTCCTATTTCGTTGTTGGTACGCATCATCCAAAGCATGCCTGTATACTTTGCTTCCGGATTCGGATAAATTTTTGAAACGTATTCGAAGGCTTCTAAAGCTGAAAACAAATCGCGTTTATAAAAATGCGCCTTACCAATCAATACATAATTTTCATCAATCCATTTACAAGCATTCGGAATTTCTTTTTTTGATTTTTTTTCTGTGATCGTATGTCGTTGAATAACTACCGATGATTTTTTGATTGTCTTGTCGCAGTCACTATAAAAGGTTTTAGCGGAGGTGTTGTTAGTATAAACAAACAATGGAAGAATCTTGGAAAAATCGTCTTTGTTTGCTTTCTCTATTTTTTTTACGGTTTCCTTGATATTCTCATTTGAGTAAAAATAACCGTTGAAGCGAGCTGTCATATTGTGCCAGCCACGATGCATAAATGTATTTTTGTTTGTTTTGCAACCGTTTAGGGTTAATGCAAGACAAACAAATAAACTCAGTTTAATATAATAGTTCCTTTTCTTTTTCATGAACCTTTCCAATTTCCAGCGTCAAAAACAGATGCGTATACCAATACCGCAACACCTTATAACTACAGAATCGCAAAAATATTTTATTTTTCTCTAAAAACGACACAAAATACTACTAATTCCTCAATAATAGGTGGTTCAACCCCACAATTTATGCCCTCTTTAACCAAATTATTTTGCGATATTTGCGCCCTGAATGAGTGAACAAAAGGAAAATAGGAAGAATTTTTTACAGCGCTTGCGACATCGTTACCGGTTGGTGGTAATGAATGATGACACCTTTGAAGAAAACCTCTCGCTTCGACTTACTCCCCTTGGATTGGTTATTTTGCTGGGTGCTGTTACCATTGTAATGGTGATGATTGTGACCTCGTTGATTGCGTTTACTCCACTCAGAGAATACATTCCCGGTTATGCGGATGTTGCCATGCGAAGAGAGTTGATTACCCTTGCCATGCGTTCCGATTCTTTGGAACAGGCGCTAAATGAACAAAATCTATTCAACGAAAATATCACCAATGTTTTACGTGGAAATATAAAGCCTGATACTTCCGGAGACCGCCCTGATAAAAGCAAGGAATACGAAAAGTTAAAACTCAATGCTTCACAAAAAGAAGCTCAGCTAAAATCTTCGATTGAGTCACAAGATAAGTACAGCTTAGCTTACGGAGCGGAAAGTAATAAAAATGGAATCAGTAACTTCTTCTTTTTTACTCCGATAAAAGGTGTTGTATCCGAACAATTTAAAAGCCAAGATCGACATTATGGTGTTGATATTGTTGGTCCGGAAAACGAACCCATCAAAGTCACTTTAGACGGCACAGTTATCTTGGCAACTTGGTCGTCCGAAACAGGTTATACAATTACAGTTCAGCACACCAACAATTTGATTTCGGTTTACAAACACAATTCAGTACTGTTAAAAAAAGTAGGGGATTATGTGAAAGCCGGTGAAGCCATTGCAATCATTGGTAATTCAGGAGAACAAACAACGGGACCGCATTTGCATTTTGAGTTGTGGTACAATGGAAGCGCTATTGATCCGCAGGGGTATATGGTTTTTTAGTTCGGAGTTGAGAGTTCGGAGAAATAGAACGCAGATCGTCATGATTTTTTAAACCGGAACTCCTTAATTTAAACCGGATGTATTCCCCTCTAGGGAGGGCAAGGGGTGTGTAAGAATGTTAATTGAAAAACAAAATTGTCAGATAAAAAAAACATAGCGATACTTGGAAGCACTGGTTCTATTGGAACACAGGCGCTTGATGTGATTCGTGCAAACAAAGAAGCATTTGCTGTTGAGGTGTTAACAGGAAATGGAAATGCCGACTTGCTTATCAAACAAGCCATTGAATTTGATCCCAATACGGTTGTGATTGCTGATGAAAGCAAATATAAATATGTAAAAGAGGCTTTGGCTTCTTACGACATAAAAGTGTTTGCAGGAAACAAGGCCGTTGCAGAGGTCGTTCAGATGGACAGCATCGATACGGTTTTAGCCGCTATTGTTGGATATGCAGGGCTGGAATCTACTTTGTCTGCCATCAATGCAGGGAAACAAATTGCTTTGGCAAATAAAGAAACATTAGTAGTTGCAGGCGACTTGGTTACAAAACTTGCAAAAGAAAAAGGCGTGAATCTTTATCCTGTAGACTCAGAGCACTCTGCTATCTTTCAATGTTTGGCTGGTGAATTTCACAATCCGATTGAGAAAATTTATTTAACTGCTTCTGGCGGACCATTCCGTGGAAAAGATAAAACGTTTTTAAATACGGTAAAAAAAGAACAAGCACTCAAACATCCCAATTGGGAGATGGGAGCAAAAATTACGATAGACTCTGCATCCTTAATGAATAAAGGATTAGAAGTGATTGAAGCAAAATGGTTGTTTGGATTAAAACCCGAACAGATTGATGTGATTGTACATCCCCAAAGCATAATACATTCCATTGTTCAATTCACCGATGGAAGCATGAAAGCCCAAATGGGCTTGCCCGACATGAAGTTGCCTATTCAATATGCAATTGGATATCCCAACAGAATGAAGTCGGATTTTCCTCGTTTTGATTTTTTAACACATCCTCAACTAACATTTGAACAAGCGGATACAAAAACATTTCGTAATCTTGCACTGGCGTTTGAGGCGATGAATAAAGGAGGAAATGCTCCTTGTATTTTAAATGCTGCAAATGAAATTGCGGTCGCTGCATTTTTACAAGATAAAGTTGGTTTTTTACAAATGAGTAATGTTGTAGAAAAATGTTTGCAAACCGTTTCTCACATTGCAAAACCCAGTTATGAAGATTATGTGGAGACGGATAAGGAAACTAGAAGAGTTGCAGAAAAAACAATTTCAAATTAAAAAACAAATACACACATTTTAATAAAAACCAAAAGGTAGCAAACATAGATTCGTAAATTCGTTTTGACTAGCTATCCGTAACCGCGTAACCATGTTAGTACAAGTAGCACAATTTATATTAAGTCTTTCGATACTAATCGTATTGCACGAATTGGGACATTTTATTCCCGCTCGTATTTTTAAAACCCGTGTCGAAAAATTTTATTTGTTTTTTGATCCTTACTTTTCTTTATTCAAAATAAAAAAGGGAGATACTGAATATGGTATTGGTTGGTTGCCTTTGGGTGGATATGTAAAAATATCAGGAATGATTGATGAATCGATGGATAAAGAGCAAATGAAATTGCCACCGCAAGATTGGGAATTCCGTTCGAAACCAGCTTGGCAGCGTTTAATTATTATGGTTGGTGGCGTTACTGTAAACGTAATTTTGGGAATTTTAATTTATGCTATGGTTTTGTTTGCTTGGGGCGAAGAATATCTTCCAACTCAAAATGCAAAATATGGAATTGCTTGTGATTCACTTGCTTTACAAATGGGCTTAAAAGACGGAGATAAAATTCTTTCCGTTGAAAACAAACCTATAGCAAGCTTTGGAAGAATAATGGGTGAAATTGTGCTCGACCAAGTAAAGACAATACAAGTTGACCGAGATGGAGAAAAGATAGACATTCCTGTTTCGGGGAACAACATAAGCGACATGATTAAAAGAAGTAAAAGTCCTTTTATTTCTCCTAGAATTCCTTGTGTTGTAGACTCTATTGCACCTGGTCTTGCAGCAGCTCTTCAAGGCTTCCAGAAAAACGATCAAATCATTTCGATTAACAGTAAACCGACTCCATTTTTTAATGATGTCACCAACATTTTAAGAGCAAACCCTTATACTGTTGCTAATATCGAAGTGTTAAGAGGAAGTGATACTGTTTTAATTCGTACTCCGATAAATGGTGAAGGAACAATTGGTTTTATTACCGCGCCTTTAAGTAACTTTTTAAAACTGGATACCATTAATTATACGTTTTTACAAGCCTTCCCTGCAGGTTTAACAAAAGCTAAAAGAACCTTTGTGGATTATATCAAACAGTTCTCGGTCATCTTCACAGTAAAAGATGCACACAAACAATTGGGTGGATTTGGAACCATTGCATCTGCTTACAGCAAAGAATGGGATTGGGAAAATTTTTGGGCCTTCACAGCGTTTTTAAGTATTGCATTGGCTATCATGAATATTTTACCAATTCCTGCTTTGGATGGTGGGCACGTTATGTTCCTATTATACGAAGTGATTACACGCAGAAAACCAAATGAAAAGCTGATGGAGTATGCACAATATGCCGGAATGTTTTTGTTGCTGGCATTGTTGTTGTATTCCAATGGACTTGATATTGTAAGAGCAATTTTCGGATAAATTTTTGTATCTTTAACTAAATGATCTCAGTAAAAAAACAAATTTTCTTTTTACTTTTTGTTTCTTTCTGTGCAATCTCATTTGCTCAAGAAGGAACCAGAAACACCGAAAAACCTGGTAAAACAGTCAGTGGAAAAGTTTGTCTTGTTCCTTTCGAGCCTAAATTATACATGAGCGAGATTGATCAAAAAATCAATCAACAAACAAAATGGAATTGGGAAACTATTCGCGAAAATTTCAGACATGAATTGGATGCTCAATTAAAATTAAAACTTCAAAGCACCTATACGGTCCTATCCTTTTATGCCGACTCCGCAAAAATGGCAAAGGATCTTGATTATACTTATAACTCAACGGGTTTATCTTACGATCCTGTAGGGAAACCTACCGATGCTAAAGCAGCAACCACAAACAAGTCAGGAATTTCAAACGGACAAATTGTTGTAGAGCAAAATAGTGACAAAAAATTTATGAATACAAAACTTTCAAATGCGGAAGTGCTTCCTTATCTAAATAAAAAATACCTGAGCGAATATTTTATTTTTATCAATCAATTAGATATCAAAAACGATATGGATTCTTATGATATAAACACCGATACTTATCAAAGAGAAATCACCGTTCACTATTCTATTTTAGATATTACTGGAAAAACTATCAATGCAGGAATTGCAACTTCCCGTTTTTCATCGAAAGAAAACAATCCAAAGAAAATTGTTGCACAATGCTTCTCTCCTATCGCAAGCTATATTGCTACAAAGTTCACAGCCGTAGTTAATCCAAAGCCTGTTCCTCAAAAAAACTAGTCGAAATTTAGTCGAATTAATTCCCCTCATTGCTCTTTTTCCTTAAATTTGCTTCCCCAACAAAAAAACAAATGCTATGTCAGAAACATTAACAAAACAATCTTTTGGAATAGAAACTGTTCTAAAAGAACTAGGAATTAAAGAAAATAATTACGGTGCGTCAACCGGATTAAAACATACAATTACAAAAGGTAAAAAAATTGATTCCTACTCTCCTGTAGATGGACAATTAATTGGCAGCATCAATGCTGCAACAGCAGAAGATTATACCAATGTAATGAAGACAGCTGATGAAGCTTTCAAAACATGGCGATTAATGCCCGCTCCGAAACGTGGCGAAATTGTTCGTCAAGTGGGCGATCAACTTCGTAAATACAAAGAGCCATTAGGAAAATTAGTTTCCTATGAAATGGGGAAAAGTCTGCAAGAAGGATTAGGAGAAGTTCAAGAGATGATTGACATCTGTGATTTCGCAGTTGGATTATCTCGCCAACTATACGGATTAACGATGCACAGCGAACGCCCTATGCATCGCATGTATGAGCAATGGCATCCGTTTGGTGTTGTTGGAATTATTTCTGCATTTAACTTCCCTGTAGCTGTATGGAGCTGGAATGCTGCTTTGGCTTGGGTGTGCGGAGATGTTTGTATTTGGAAACCAAGTTCAAAAACACCTTTGTGTGCAATCGCTTGTCAGAACATCATTGCAGATGTATTAAAAAACAATAACGTTCCGGAAGGCGTTAGCTGTTTAGTAATTGGAAACGAATCAGGTGATTTAATTAATAATGATAAACGCATTCCATTGGTTTCTTTTACAGGTTCTACACGCATTGGAAGGCACGTATCAAAAACTGTTGCTGAGCGTTTTGGAAATACTATTTTAGAATTGGGTGGAAACAACGCCATTATTATTTCAGAACATTCTGATCTAAGCATGGTGTTGGTTGGTTCTGTGTTTGGCGCAGTAGGAACAGCAGGACAACGTTGTACTTCTACACGCAGGTTGATTATCCACGAAAGTGTTTATGATAAAACAATTGCTGTTTTGAAAAATGCATACGGACAATTGAAAATTGGAAATCCGCTGGATTCCAACAATCACGTTGGTCCATTGATTGATAAAAATGCAACAGTTGATTATTTGAATGCGATTGAAAAAGCAAAACAAGAAGGTGGAAAAATAATTGTTGATGGTGGTGTTTTAACTGGTGATGGTTACGAAAGCGGATGTTATGTAAAACCTTGCATCATTGAAGCAAAAAATGAATATCACATTGTACAAGAAGAAACATTTGCTCCTATTCTTTATGTAATGAAATACACAACCATTGAAGAAGCAATTGCGATGCAAAATGGCGTTCCTCAAGGCTTGTCTTCTTCTATCTTCACAAACAACATGCGTGAAATGGAATTGTTTCTATCACAAGCTGGTTCAGATTGTGGAATTGCAAACGTAAACATTGGAACTTCCGGAGCGGAAATTGGTGGCGCATTTGGCGGAGAAAAAGAAACAGGTGGTGGCCGTGAATCAGGCTCTGATGCTTGGAAAGCTTATATGCGCAGACAAACAAATACTATTAATTACGGAACTAGTTTGCCTTTAGCACAAGGAATAAATTTTAATATATAACCTCTCCCCAGCCCTCTCCTTGTTCAAGGAGAGGGAGTGAGACTCGTCTAAAAACAATATTTCGAAGTACTCAACATTATTCACACTGAATAGTCACTTCGAGCGGAGTCGAGAAGCGAATAGGAAGAGAGAACAATCATCGACATCATGAATAAAATAAAAATATTTTTCAAAAGCGGAATAACATTAGTTGTTTCGCTTTTGTTTTTTGTGAACATTGGGCTTGCTCAAAAAATGGCACTCGATACTGGCCAATGGATTGGGCATTTACAATTGAACGATTCTACAACCCTTTCTTTTAATTTTGAAATAAAAAACTCAAATGGAAAATATTCTCTGGAAATTATTAATGCAGAAGAGCGAATTAAAGTAGATGAAATTGTTATTGCTGCTGATTCTGTTTTTATCAAAATGCCCGTTTTTGATTCTGAATTTAAATGTAACATAAGTGGTGGGCAAGAAATAAAAGGCGTTTGGATAAATCATGCTCGCAAGGATAAGAATGTTATTTCCTTTAATGCCAGGAGATTTTCCTTTATTCAAAACTGCTCTCCCTGCTTCACGTGTCCAACTTTAGAAAAAGGAAACTGGGAAACAACATTCAGCCCTTATACTACTGATAGCTCTAAGGCCGTTGCCATTTTTAAAAGTGTTAATCTGACTACATTGCAGGGAACATTTTTAACAGAAACAGGAGATTTTCGTTTTTTAAACGGTATATCCTATGATAGAAATTTTGAACTTTCTTGTTTCGATGGCGCACACGCATTCTTATTCACCGGAGAAGTAAAAGGCGACAGCATCGTAAACGGACATTTTTATTCCGGAGCGCATCATCACGAGCCATGGGTGGCTGTTCGTAATGATAACTTCCAGCTCCGTAATCCTGATTCTCTTACATATTTAAAACCCGGTTTCACAAGTATCGATTTTAGTTTTAAAAACTTGGAAGGAAAATCTGTTTCTATAAAAGATGAAAAGTTTAAAAACAAAGTAGTCATCATTCAAATCATGGGAACATGGTGTCCGAATTGTATGGATGAAACAAAATTTCTTGCACCATTTTACGACACATACAACTCAAAAGGGTTAGAAGTGGTTGCATTGGCATTTGAACGCACCGATGATTTTAACAAAGCTGTAAATAATATCCAGCGTTCCAAAAAACGTTTTTCAGCCAACTATGAATTTTTAATCACAATGAAAACTGGAAAAGATCAAGCTTCCGAAGCATTGCCCATGTTGAATGCGGTGATGGCTTTCCCAACTACTATTTACATAGATAAAAAAGGAGTCGTCAGAAAAATTTATACGGGATTTAATGGACCGGCTACTGGTGATGCGCACACAAAATTTGTGGAAGACACTACACGTTTTGTAGAAATGTTGTTAGCGGAGTAGCTATTTTTTCTTTGTGGTGGAAGCCTTATTTTTTTCTTCCAACAGTCCAACTATTTTTTTCAGGTAGGTATTTTCATTCTGTAAGAGCTCAAGCTTTTTTTCTATCTCCTTTAGTTGATCGCTTACTGAATTATAAGGGCTTTTTTCGTCTTTCAAATAGGCCGGATAAATTCCTTCTTTTTTATATTCTTTCTGCTCCGAATAAATAGAAAAAAAATCCAATCGCAAAATCAATCCTATTTTGTTTAACAAGGCCGTATCAATACTCTCTCTTTCAAAAATATCATAAACAACATTTCTGCTACGATTAATTTTTTTAGCAAATGTACTTACAGAAATTCCCTGTTTATACAATTCTTCCTTTATCCTTTTGCCGATATGAATAGCCATATTCAAAGATAAGTGGCTGATAAAAAAGAAGTTCCGCATTTTGTACTATATAATGTTACGTTTTTGTACTTATTTGTTGTGCATCTTGCATTTTTATATACATTTGCACAACTTTATAATACAATCTGTTTTTTACTCCAAACAGAAAAGGTTGTCCGCGGTACTTTTTTAATATCACTAGCTCGGACAAAGCGACAATCAAACATTTTATTTCTGTCTGCTCCCCAGAAATTTTTTAATAACTGCGTTTTAACACAAAACTCTGCTATATGAAATTTGACGAGTACAAGGAGAAGCTTGAACAAATAGACCAGTTGATACAGGATGCAAATACTGGAACACCAAAGGAATTAGCAAAACGGTTGCGTGTTTCGGAGCGCACAATCAGAAGATTTATTGAACGACTTAGAATTAAAAATAAGTCTATCCGTTTTTGCCGCAAGACTCAATCGTATGTAATAGAAAATTAAACAAATCTGTCCGCGGTCAAAATTTGTCCTCGAGCAACAATATGTTTGCAGCGAAAATCATGCTAGCTGATTTTAACAAAAGCTGTAGCCGCGAGTGCAACAGAAAACTAAAAACTAAAATGAAAAAAAAATGAAAAAAAATCTAATTCTGCTTGCCGCAATAGTAATAGGAATGGCAAGTTGTAAAAAAGAAACTGTTACACCTGCTACTCCGGGTAAAACAATGGAAACACAATTGGCCGACTTGATACAAAAAGGAGACCCGGAAGCATACGATGAAATCTACACAAATCACTCAAATCAAAAAGGGCCCAAGCCTTCCGTTAAATTTATCAGAGGTGTTTTTGTAATTTTGCAAGGAGATGTGGAAAGTGGAACTTGTTTTCCACACCAATGCGTTTGTTTTACCATTATTACTTGGCCTGCTTTTATTCAGGGAACTAGCCCTCTTCCAACAGAAATCAGGTTGCCTTATAGTCAAACATTTTATCAAAACGGAGAAGCCGAACTTATCTTGAACGCCTCTCCAAATCCTATTACTGTCCCTAATTTAGGGTCCGTAAATGTTATAAATGTTAATGGAATGCCAAAAATAAACTACTCAACTTTATAATAATGAAAAAAACAATTGTGTATTGTTTTTTGATATTCATTTTTTTCTCGGGAGCATGTTCCCGAGAGAAAAGTGAATACGTTTTTGAAGCATCCGATTCGATTGAAGTAGATGAGTCCAAAATTGTGCTTACAACATTTCCTTCCGAATTAACCGAGATCAATGATTCTATTATAGGCGTGCTCAATTCTGGAGCTCATCTCTCTCTATACAATATCCAAACAGGTAAAAACTTCGCCAACTTTTCTACTGAAACTATTTCTTTCGACTCGGTTATTACCACAACTTACAGAAAAAAATATGCGAACAAAAGGAAATACATTTACGATGCAACAGTGGCTTCAGGTATGTCAGGTGGCAACTCACAGCTATTGAATTTTTGGTTTTCTGAAAATACATTTTATGTCTATGTCAATACATTGGTAGAAGTAAACTACGATAACGACAAGGAGGAGCTTCAACGTTTTTTGAAAACGGCAAATGCTCAGCAATTATCAAACTCAACAGAGGATGTCAACATTCAAGTAATGGAATATTTGGAGTTTATATTTGTGTTGGATGAACAGCTACAAATCAAAAAAATTATTCCGTTGTATGAACGTGCAAGACTAAAAAAAGATAATTATTCTCCATTTTTTCAGAAAGGATTTGCAGTCAAAAATAACCAGCTATTTACTCCTATCTATAACAGTGAAAAGGGGATTTCTGATTTATCAGGCAAAATGGTCTGCAACAACACCTTTTTCGCCCTTGCCAACTATGATTTAACGAATGACGATGCTGTGCAATATTCACTTCCCTATAAAACAATTGATTTCAATGATTTTTCGGTGCGCAATTATTTTACTTCTGCTTTTTCATTTCGCGATGACGAGAATGAATTGCTTTTTTCAAATGGGAAAGAAATTTTGAATGTTCGCTCCGAAAAAAAAATATTCTCAAAAATATTGCTTGAAGAAAATGAATGGATAAGTGACTTTCGCAAACAAAAAAACACTGTTACGATGCTTACATATAAGCTTTTTCAAAAACGACAACAATCAGAGGCAGAAAAAATGTATGGTTCTGACAGCCTAGGAGATGTTCAAATAAAAATATTTCAGACAGAGCTAATCGCAACAATGGAATTACCTCTAAAAACTCGAACCACAGTATTGATTACTAAAGACAAAGTAATTTTGGTAGAAAAAGACAAAGAACATTACTATTTTAAATCTATACATTATCATGAGAATTAGTGCTTTTGCAGGGCTGTTTTGTTTGTTGTTAAATGCTTGCATGCCGAACAAAGGTGTTAAAGTTTCTTGCTTGAAATCATTAATTGACAGCTTGAAAATTGATACAACAAAAAATATTCTCATCTACACCATCAATCCAAATGATTGCATAAGTTGCATCAATGGTTTTAAAACAATCAATAATACATTGGCTGAAGCCAACAATCCTAAGTTGTATATCTTTTCAGTGGATCGAGAAATAGAAAAAGAAGCAATTCTGAAAAGCAATCCCGACTTGGAGTTATTGTCTATTTCCAATGAATCTATTTGTTGGAGCAGAGAATTGTTTCTTGCTGTTAACCGTTATACAAAAAACAATGTTGCTTTGTCCGTAATCACCATTTATAATTACAAGGCTGATTCGATTGTATACAGCAAACCAATACGTGAAGTAAGTAATGAAAATGAAATAAAAAGTTTGTTGAATACAAATTAAGCTAATTCATCGTCTTAAAAATTTCTCCATCTTCCGAAAACACCTAATGGAAGTTTATTCCCTTCGGTTGCGTGTAAATACAATTCGCCTACATTTAAGTGTTTTCCTGCTTTGGCTTTCAACATATTTTCAAGAATGAGCGCTGAGAAACCTAATGAGTATGCATTTAGAATTAAAAAATGTTCTTTATCATCTAGCAAGTTTAAAACAGCTTGCATCATTTCATTAATATTGTCTTCCAGTTTCCATTTTTCTCCATTCGGGCCATGACCAAATGCTGGAGGATCCAAAATAATTCCGTTGTATTTGTTTCCTCTTTTTTCTTCGCGCTTTACAAATTTTAAAGCGTCTTCTACTACCCAACGAATGTTGTTTAATCCAGAAAGCTCCATATTTTCTTTGCTCCAGGTAACTACTTGCTTTATTGAATCAACATGAGTTATGTCCGCTCCAGCTGCTTTTGCCGCTAATGATGCTCCTCCGGTATAGGCAAATAAATTCAACACCTTTGGCTGTGGCACCGACATTTTTTTTATTGTCTCATAAATAAAATCCCAATTAGAAGCTTGCTCAGGAAAAATTCCCACATGTTTAAAAGAGGTTAATCCCAAACGAAATTTTATTGCGGCATCAGAGTTATTAATTTTATATTGAATAGGCCACTGATCTGGGACCTGTTTGAGTTTTTTCCACTCTCCAGATGAGCTGGAGCGAGACATAAATTTAATGTGTGCTCGTTTTTCCCACTCTGCATTGCTTAATGTTTTATCCCATACAGCTTGTGGCTCAGGACGAATAGTAATGTATTGTCCAAAACGTTCGAGCTTTTCAAAATTACCAACATCGATTAATTCGTAATCCGTAAAATTTTGTGGGCTAAGTAATTGCATCTTTTAATTCCTGATTTTTGATGTGCAAATGTACCAATTAAATGCACGAATGAGAAACACGCAAATATATTAATCGAGCATCTCCAATCAACACATTTACTTATCTTTGCAGACCAAAAATAGTATGATGGAAAATAAGAGAGTTAGATTACGTTTTGCGCCCAGCCCAACAGGTGGTTTACACATGGGTGGTGTGCGTACTGCATTGTTTAGTTATTTATATGCAAAAAAGCATGGCGGAGATTTTATTCTCCGAATTGAAGATACCGACCAAACCCGTTATGTAAAAGGCGCTGAAGAGTATATCATTGCTGCATTAAAATGGTGCGGCATTGAACCAAATGAAGGTGTTGGTTTTGGTGATGGACCGCATGCACCTTATCGTCAAAGCGAAAGAAAAGAATTGGGCATTTATGCAAAGTATGCCAAACAGCTTATTGATAGCGGAAACGCCTATTATGCATTTGATACAGCTGAAGAATTAGATGCCATGCGTAAACGACTGGAAGCCGCAAAAGTTGTTGCTCCGCAATACAATTCGGTATCACGACAAAACATGCGTAACTCTTTAACCTTATCGGAAGATGAAGTAAAAAAATTGTTGGATGCTGGAACACCTCATGTAGTAAGGCTTAAAGTCCCTCGCAACGAAGAAATTCGTTTTCACGATATCATTCGTGGATGGGTAGTTGTGAATTCTACTCAAGTAGATGATAAAGTTTTATTAAAAAGTGATGGTATGCCAACTTACCACTTGGCGCATATTGTAGACGACATTGAAATGGAAGTTTCTCATGCTGTTCGTGGAGAAGAGTGGTTGCCATCAGCCCCATCACACGTTTTGATTTATCGTTATTTGGGAATGGAAGACAAGATGCCTTTGTTTGCACATCTTCCTCTTATTTTGAAAACGGATGGAAATGGAAAATTATCCAAACGAGACAAATCAGGAATTCCAATGTTTCCATTAAACTGGTTTGATGAAAACTCAAAAGAAACTTATGTTGGTTATCGTGAAAGCGGATTTTTTCCAGAAGCGTTTGTAAACATGCTAGCAATGCTAGGTTGGAACCCTGGAACAACACAAGAAATTTTTTCTTTGGATGAATTAGTAGAAGCATTTTCATTTGAACGCGTAAATAAATCAGGAGCAAAATTTGATCCTGAAAAAACAAAATGGTTCAATCAACAATATTTAAGAGCGAAATCAGATAAGGAACTTGCAGCTTTGTTTACGCCTATTCTCAAAGAACATAATATTGTTGCGGAGCCTGCTTTTGTTGAAGGCGTTTGTAAATTAGTGAAAGAGAAAGCACATTTTGTTTCAGAATTTTGGACAAATGGAAGTTACTTTTTTATTGCTCCAACTACTTACGATGCGGATGTCATTAAAAAACGTTGGAACGAAAACAGCGCTGATTTTATTAAGGCTGTTGCTGCTGATTTTAAAGCACTAAGTACGTTTACTGCTGCTGAAACAGAAGCTACATTTAAAGCTACAGCAGAAAAGTTGGGAACAAAAACAGGGGAAGTAATGCAGTTGTTTCGTGCGTGCTTGAGTGGAGTTGGCGGTGGACCGATGCTTTTTGAAATGGTAGAACTATTAGGAAAAGAGGAAGTGATAAAACGATTGGATGAAGCAAGCAAAAGCCTCTCCTCTTAATCTCCTCTCCAAAGGAGAGGAGGTAATACCCAAACAAAACGCAAATGAAAAAACATACTTTACTTTTTAAACACTCAACAAACTCCTCCCTTTTGGGGAGGTTGGGAGGTGCCAATGCATAAAATACTCGTACAAGGAATAAAAATTTACGCTTATCACGGTTGCTTAGCAGAAGAAGGCAAAATTGGGAGCAACTACATTGTTGATGTAACGCTGGAAACTGATTTTGCCGAAGCTGCAAAAACAGACGACCTTAGCAAAACTATTGATTACGTTATTGTATACGATATCGTGAAAACGCAAATGGCCGTTCGCTCTAAATTGATTGAACAAGTTGGACAACGCATTGTTGACGAATTAAAAAAACAATTCTCTACACTAAAAAAAGTGGAAGTAAAAGTTACCAAACTCAATCCTCCAATGAACGGTAATGTTGAAAAAGTATCTATAGTAATTTCGGAGTAAAATCAATTCCATAAAAAATTGCTTCAATCTCCCTTCTCCTGTCACCCTGAGCCTAGTCGAATGGGTGGAGAAGGTGTCCGAAGGACAGATGAGGTTTAAAAAGGGCTAGGGGGATTTTGTATGTCAGTTAAAAAATGTTCTAAATGTCAAACCACGTTTGATTGTAGAAACGAGAAACCTGGGTGCTGGTGCGAGAACTTACTCATTGATTTAGAAACCCTCAAAGAGCTAAAAGCAACCTACGACAATTGTTTGTGTCCTAACTGTTTAAAGGAATATTCACTGAAAGAATCAATAAATTAGTGATCGTTATCTGATTTTTAGTACTTTTGCGTTAATTAATTGGTCCTGTGGCCGAGTGGCTAGGCTCAGCTCTGCAAAAGCTGCTACTGCGGTTCGAATCCGCACGGGACCTCAATAAGATCTAATTCCATTCGCTTTTCGCGAATGGAATTTTCTTTTTAAGCTAAGACAGCAAAGCCTTTTCGGCTTTAACTGGTGAAAGGTTAAAAACAAAATCCGTCCCAATGGGACGAAATCAGATATTTGACTTTAGGCATGCCCGAAGGAAATTTAATCCGCACGGGACCTCAATAAAACAAAATCCTGCATGTAATGCAGGAATCGTGTTTTTGACGTTAGGCTTGCCCGAAGGAAATTCACTCCGCACGGGACCTCGAAAAATTCCCTTCTTGCTGAAAGCAAGTCGGGAATTTTTGTTTTTGGGTGCTCATGCATTTTCGCTTGAAAATATTACTAACTAAAAAAGGGCTTTCATATATCCGATTTATTTCTGTCTATTTTATAATTGTAAGTTTCTCCGTTTTCACCAACTGTCCGTTTATTCGGATAGCATAATAATACTGCCCTGCGTTCAATTCTGTGGAATTGATAATCAGTTGAGTACTTTCTGAAGTAATCGGGAAAGTCTTTAATAATCGGCCGGTCAAATCATAGACTTCTATCATCACTGACTGGTCGCTCAATAAATGATAATCCAAAATCATCACTCCATCATTTGGATTTGGATAAATTTTGAAATCAAAATCGTTTTCGTATTCTGCTACCGAAACTCCTGTATCTGCACAAGCCAAAACGCTTACGTCATCAATGTAATAATATGCAACATCATAAGGGCTGGCCGCATCTATTATTTGAGTCACAGTATTGCTATCATTCTCGAAATTTCCGATAGTAATATATTTTTCTCCTCCTGTTGCAATATAAAGTCCTGAAATTTTTATCCAGTTTACAGTATCCGTAATTACGGGATTCCCGGGTAATAATATTTGAGGACTGAAGTTTAACACATTTGGAGCTGCTGTTGTGATTGCTGTTTGTGAAAGATAAGCCCCAATATTATTGCATCCTTTTTTAACACGATTGAGTAAGTTTATATAAAAAATAATTTTATAGCATTCTCCCGAATACAGAGAATCTGTTAGTTCCACCTGAATATACTCCCTATATTCACTTCCAACATTTTGTATCGCTTGTAAGCCCACATACCCTACTCCAGAGTATGCATATTGCCAAAACCCCATTGTTCCATCGGGCACATTAACGAAAGATGAAACAGGAGCACAAGCATTAAAGTAGTCAGATGTTGCCCCAGTCGGATCATACCAAGGTGTGGCAAAATTTGTTTGGTTAGGCCACGTGGGGCAAGAAGTATAATATTCAAAATCACCATTCGGTACAAGATTTTGAGATCTTGAGGTAACAGCAAAAAGTAAAAAAAACAAAATTATTGTTGGCTTCTTCATTTATTGATAATAACTATCTTATCACTCTTAGAAAGTTTATCATTTACAATAAGCTGATAAAAATAAATCCCATTGCTAAGGTTTGTAGCAATTTCAATCTGTTTCCTGTTTGAATCCAAAATAATTTCTTGAGATAATTTTCCTGCTACATCATAAATTTTCATTATCCCTTCATCATCTTGATTCAATGTGTATGTTAATGTCATATTTCCATTGTTTGGGTTTGGGAAAATTTTTAAAACATCATTATCTCTATTTTCACTAATGCCAACCAGTGAATCACAATCAATAACGCTTACATCATCTACATAATAATAGCCTTGTGGATCAAATCCGGGATTTGCAACTGTTATTGTATCAGTAGATATATCATCTTTAAAGTTTCCGATTGTAATAAATCTTTCACCACCTGATGCTGTATATATTCCTGAAATTTCAACCCATTGCGTTGTATCGTTCAGATATACTCCTGCTGGAGACACAATCTGAGGTGAATATGATAATGGCAAAGTGTTGGTTGTTATAATTGGATTGGTTGAAAACAGAAGTCCTATTTCGGTTATAGCAATTGGTGTGTATGATGTAGTAAATGCGCTAGATCCAGCATGATTAATATGAAATTTGATACAATACTGATTGCCTGCGACTAAGGTGTCGCTTAATTGAACCTGAATATATTCGCGTATTGAACTTGTGCTTGAGCCGTAGACACCAATCTCAGCATATCCATTTCCTGTTCTAGCAAACTGATAACCCCACACATTTGACGGAACTCCAACGTAACCTGAAATCCCACAAGAATGGAAATAATCGGTTGATCCCATTGTAGGAGAATACCAAGGATATGCGTAACCAATCTGACCAGGATTATCGGGACATTGAGTTTTATATTCAAAACTGTAATTAGGCACTAAATTTTGTGATTTAGTAGTAATTAACAAACAAGCAAATAGAAATGTAAAGAATACTTTTTTCATTGGCAAGGAATAAGAAAGCCCTTTCATACAAAGTTACGAAAGGGCTTTCATTTATTTACAAATGGTTGTTTATTTAATAATCGAGAGCTTTTCTGTTTTTACAAGCTGTCCGTTTACTCGAATCACATAATAATATTGTCCTGCACTTAATTCGGTTGAGTTGATCTCAAGCTGGGTGCCTCTTGATTGAATCACAAAACTTTTCAAGATCCTTCCTGTAAGGTCGTAAACCTCAACTGTACCAGTTTCATTGTCCCCCAAATGATAATCCAGTGTCATCAATCCGTTATTTGGATTCGGATACATCTTAAAGTCTGAACTGGAAGCCGATGCTGATACTTGAGAATTATTGGTCATAGCCTTTGCAATCCATTATTCATGCAACATGTGGAAAAAGAAGTATTTGCCTTGTGCATTATCCAATCATTAGATGAGGATGAAATGTAAACAGGGAGTTTACTAATAGACGACTAATGTCGGATAAAAAACAGTGTTTTTAATAATATTTGAATTTCTTTACCCACTTCATACAACATGGCTGTTCTATGCAGGCATCTTTACTAAAATCACTAGACCATTGTTCCAGTTTTTTGCCATCCATTTTATAAATATTTTTTTCGGTATTTCTGCCAACAATCTCCTTTGAAATAAGCCAATCATTTTGGTCATACTTTAAAACAGTTTCTATCGGACTTTCATTAGTCTGCTGAACTATTTTAATAAGTTTCCCGCCCTTATTGTAATAAAATTTGAGATAAGGTTTACTATCTCTTAATTGATCAATCAACCTCCCTGAAACATCATATTTAAATTGATAATTTACAGCCCAATCCTTGCCTATTAATAATTTACTTGAAAGTTCTCCTTTTTCATTGTATGTGAATTTGATAATTTTAGAAGTATCGGAAAGTATGCTACTACTGTAATAAATTAAATTTCCATTTGAATCATATTTATATGTTTTTGTTACACTCTCCTTTTCTAAGTTATCTTCTATTATATACAATGTTATTTTTGATATTTTTTGGTTACTACCGTAGCTGAATTTTTTGATACTTTTCTTATTTAGATTGGAGGATGAAACAATAGATTCAATAGGCAGCTTATTGTCATCATAAATAACTGTTTCAACGGAGATCAGTTTTGATGTATCGCTCTGACAATAATCAGATATGGTTTTAAGCGGATATTCAGGCAACTGCTCTATCTCAACTTGTGCAACTAACACAAATCGAGAAACAATTAAACTCAAAGCAAGAAATAATACTTTAAGGTTTTGCATACGCTTTTTTCAATTAAAAGTGAAATACTTTTACTGCTTTATCAATTTCTTAGTTTCAACCCTATCAAATTCATCTGTTAATTTAACATAATATAATCCCGCAGGATAAACTGATATGTTAATATTGAACTCGTAATTATCAGAATTATCAACACTCCAGATAACCTTACCCATCATATCGAAAACTTCCATTTTCTTTATTTGAATTCGTTTTCCGGACTCAGAAATTTGAACTTTAAAAGTACCATTATTAGGGTTAGGTTGTAATCAGATATTTGACTTTAGGCTTGCCCGAAGGAAATTCAATCCCTACCTACCGGCAGGCAGGCCCACGCGACCTCAAAGTGAAAAAAATTAGGTCTTGCTCTCTATCCACTCCACAAAATCAAATTGTTTGTCGATGGAGTCCTCTTTTATCTTTTCTGTTTTTATTTTCTTAAACAATTGTTTTAGTTTTTCTTTCTTTTGTGCAGTTTGTTTTCCATCTGAGATGTATCGAATTGCTTCCAACATTCTTAATGACCCTTGATGTTTTTTTTCCTGCGCTAGAAAGCGTTTTGTGGATAGGTAATGATTGTCAAAAAACAAATCTTCTTTTTCAAACAAGACAATTAAATAAAGCAATCGGGTATTTATTCTTTGTTCAATCCGGATGTTCATTTCCCGCTCCGTATTTAAAATTTTATTTAGCCACTTAATTGCCGCTCTGTAATCTTCTTCACAGAAAGCAATTGCGGCCATCATAAAAAACAAATCGAAAAGTGCTGGACTAAACAACAAACTAATTTTTTTAAGTTCTGATTCAATCTTTTTTATCAAATTAACTCCTGCTTTTGTTTCTCCTTGTTTATACAACAAAAACAATTCGCTTTCATGCGTGTGTATAAAAACCATTTTAGATAATGTTGGGTTTTTTATTTTATACGTTTGCATAAAACTACGTTGTTTCTGAAGCATCGGCATCACCTCATCGTATTTTTTCATTGCAAACATAAGGTTCACAAGGTTGTTGTTGTTTGTGTGATAGATGTGTGGTAAATCCACAATAAATTGCTTTTCATCTTCAAGCAAAGCGTTGATTTCCTTATAACAGGTATATCGTTGAGTGGCTTTCTTTTCAATTGAATAAATTAGCCCCATTGCAGAATGATAATAGTATTGTGCCCAAAAACTGTTTACTTCCTTTTTAGGGGGATAATGTTGTTTTAGCTCCACTTCCCTTTCTCTTAGAAAAGAAGAGGAGGCTTTCCCTTTATACATTTCTACTTGAATTTTAAAGGCAATTCGCATTAAAACAGATGACAATCGAATAACATCTAAAATCCGCAACTCCTCATCAAAACGCTCGTAAAGTTTTTTTACATCTTCCTCTTTAATGTAAACAATAATTTCCCAACGAACAATTAATTTTAGGATGGAAAATTTTTCAAGAGAATATGCTTCTGCTTTAGCTTTTTTAATTACTTTTTTGCACTGTTCGAATAATCCTTTATGATACAATATTTCAATGGTCATTAAAATATTGCAATACCGAGTTAAAAAAGTACGGTCTTTGTGAAAGGCGTTCAGGCTATCCAACACATGATTGTATAAATAGTGTTTTTCTGAAGGCAAGTGGGTTATAAACTTCTCTTTTCTAAAATTTGCTTTTATCTTTGGTTCGTTATATTCTTCCTGCTTTTCAATAGCATCAAAAAGTCGGATATAGTTGTTTTCACCAGCTATAACGTGACGTGCGGAGAAAATTTTGAAATATCTTTTCTCCGACATGCTTAGATTTTTGATTAATTGATGCAGTTCGTCAGATGGTTTCATGGTTTCTGATTTATAATAGTGTTATTAAAATATTCTCCTAAAAATACTTCTAAATATACATTGTTATTTTTAAAATAGCAAATCAGACTTCCAATAATGTTTTGTTTTTAATGTTGTTTTTGGGTTGCTTGACCACTAACTTTGATTTATAAATTAATCAAAAACTACAAAACTCGCTATGAAAACTACTGAACTAATTTGTATCGTTATTTTTTAATTCCCTGTTTAAAAATTGCCCCACGAGAAAACATATTGTTTTTTTGTTGTTTTTTTCTTTCAAGCAAATCGAGACACGGAAACGTCTCCCTGGTAAAATAAAAGCAAAAAGCATTGGTCGAAAACATTCGGATGTGCTTCTGATTTCAAATAATGCTCATAAAATAATTTCATAAAACATCTGTGAAACAAGGAAAAATATATAAAAGTACTCTATTCAGATTTCCAACAATTAACAGGTTTTTGTGTTGCGTCCATCGGTTTTTAGTTTATTTTTGTGATAGGATAAATTTAAAATTACTGATCTCATGACGATGAAAACTACTATTTTCAAGTCGTTGCTGTTGCTTTTTATTAGCATGGCTTCGCATTTTGCTTTCTCTCAAACTACTTTTCGCTATTCTTACGACATTGGCGCTTTTGATATTTCCGGTGGAATGGTAGAAACCCCTGCTGGTGAATTTGTGTTTGCTGGTATAAACAACTCCTTTGGTCCTTATTATGGAGATGTAGTAAAAACAGATGCTACAGGAACTGTAGTCTGGGCAAAAACTTATACCGGTGGTTTTGCAACTAATTTTTCTGACATTAAAAACGTAAGCACTGGTGGGTACATTGTTACCGGTTCGTCAACTAGTGGTGGTGGTGGAGCCATTCTTGTCCGCATAGATGCTTTAGGGGCTGTTATTTGGGCGAAGCGTTATCAATTGCCAAACATTGGAGTGGGTAATGCATCAAACGAATTTGGTTCTTCCGTAATTGAAACATCTGACGGTGGATTTTTAATTGGTGGAGGGGTTGATTATTTTTGGGATGGAGCAAGTGCATCTACAGTAGACACTACAAGTGCAATCGCTTTTAAGGTTAACTCTGCCGGAACATTAATCTGGAACAGAACCTGGACTATAACCAATCCAACAAAAGTAGACGAACATTATATCAATGATGTAGCTGAATCTGCTGATGGATATTTCTTTGTTGGAGAATCTGCAGACGAAACACAAGCGTATGATTCGGACGGAGATCTTCCAAGAAATGCACTGATAATAAAAACAGACAAAGCAACAGGAGCGCTTACCTATATAAGGCGATGGGGAGCAGGTAACACGACATCTCAAGGAATAAATTCTGCAAAAACGCTTACAACTGGAAATATTTTATTGGGGGGCTATGACGACTTACATGGCTTTCTTGTTAGCATTAGTGGAGTTGGTGCAGGAACTCCTGCTGTTATCTTTAATAGGAGATTAAATGGAAGTATTTTCGGAAATACTTATCTACTGCAGGATATTATGGAAAATTCTGATGGTAATTATTCAACAATAGGTACGCAGCTAAACATTCTCGCCTTTCCTATTGCACTAAACACAATGATTGTGAAGCTAAACAGTACTACAGGAGCCTTGATGTTTGGTCGAACCTATGCTCCAATAGGCCTTTCGGCAATTTTGCCTGAAGGAGGATTGTGTGCCGATCAAGGATATCACATTGTCATGACCGACCAACAAGCTGGAGGGTTTAATGCGAACATGATTCGTACTGATCCAACAGGACAGCTTGGAGCTGGGCCAGCGGGTTGTGCATCCACAAATTTATCGCCTGCACTGGGAACAGAATCCGTTACTTTTTCTACTCCTGTTACAGCCGTTTATACGTCTTTAACAGAAAGCACTTTTGTCCCAGTTGTAAATAACGTAGTGCCAGCGCGTGTGACGCATTGTTTAAATGTGCCTTGTGTTGCACCAACGCCATCGAACGCGGGAACGAATCAAACCGTTTGTGGAACAACTGCTTCATTATTGGGAAACACCCCTACAACAGGAACTGGTCTTTGGACACTGGTTAGTGGAGCAGGAACAATTACCACTCCTACTTCACCAACATCAGGAGTTACAGGATTAGGGGTTGGTCCAAATGTTTTTCAATGGACCATTTCAAACGCTCCATGCCCTGCATCTACTTCTACCGTGACAATAACAGGAGTAGCTACTCCAACAACATCAAATGCAGGAACCAACCAAACCGTTTGTGGAACAACTGCTTCATTATTGGGAAACACCCCTACAACAGGAACTGGACTTTGGACACTGGTTAGTGGAGCAGGAACAATAACAACTCCTTCTTCACCAACATCAGGAGTTACAGGATTAGGTGCTGGACCAACTGTTTTTCAATGGACCATTTCGAATGCGCCATGTACTGCTTCATCTTCAACAGTTACAATAACTGGGGTAACTACACCAACAACTTCGAATGCGGGTTCTAATCAAAGTATTTGTGGAACATCTGCTTCATTAACTGGCAACACACCCACTTCTGGAACAGGAACGTGGACACTTGTAAGTGGTGCAGGAACAATCACTACACCTTCATCACCTTCATCGGGTGTCACAGGATTAGGGGTTGGTCCAAATGTTTTTCAATGGAGCATTACTAACGCGCCCTGTACTGCATCTACTTCAACTGTAACAATAACGGGAGTTGCCGCTCCAACAGCTTCAAATGCTGGAGCCAACCAAACCGTTTGTGGAACGGCTGCTTCATTGAATGGCAACGCGCCTACTTCTGGAACGGGAACATGGACTTTAGTGAGTGGCACCGGAACAATCACAACTCCTTCTTCACCAACATCAGGAGTTACCGGATTAGGTGCCGGACCAACTGTTTTTCAATGGACCATTTCGAATGCGCCATGTACTGCTTCATCTTCAACAGTTACAATAACTGGGGTAACTACACCAACAACTTCGAATGCGGGTTCTAATCAAAGTATTTGTGGAACAACCGCTACACTTAACGGAAACACGCCTACAACAGGAACGGGATTATGGACTTTAGTTAGTGGAGCAGGAACAATTACTAGCCCTACTTCTCCGTCTTCAGGAGTAACAGGATTAGGTGTTGGACCAAATGTTTTCATGTGGACAATTTCGAATCCTCCTTGTACCCCTTCAACCTCAACGGTTACCATAACAGGTGTTACAGCACCAACAACCGCAAATGCTGGAACGAATCAAACCATTTGTAGTAGTGGGGCTACATTAGCGGGCAATGCTCCTGCTTCTGGTACAGGAATATGGACCCTTGTTAGTGGAACAGGAACAATTACAACTCCCAGTTCTCCTACGTCAACGGTTACAGGATTGGGTGTTGGAGCAAACGTATTTATGTGGACCATTGACAATGCTCCTTGCGTTGCCTCTACAAGTTCTATTACCATTACAAATACAGGCGGTCCAGCTGTCGCGGTTACATCTCAAATTGATGCACTGTGTTTTGGCGGAGCATCAGGAACAGCATCTGCAAACGCTAGTAGCGGTTCTGGTCCTTACGACTATGTATGGACAAGCTCAACAGGAACCATTCAAACAACATTAAATAGCTCGATTCCCGATTCTGTAAGTGGACTTACATCAGGAACGTATACGATAACGATAACAGATAATAGCGGTTGTACTACTTCTTCAATAGTTACAATTTCTGAGCCTGCAACCGCTGTTTCTGTATCACTTACATCTTCTACTCCTAGCGGATGTGCATCCAGCACAGGAACAGCTACAGTAACTGCATCTGGTGGAACAGTCGGTTCGGGATATACTTATAACTGGGCTCCATCTGGTGGAACAGCTGCTACAGCTAGTAGTTTAGGAGCTGGAACATACACTGTTACCACTACAGATGGAAATGGTTGTACTTCTACAACATCTGTTGTTATTGGAACAGCAGGCGGACCAACAGCAAGTATTGCTTCACAAACGAATGTTAATTGTAATGGAGGAAGCACAGGAACCGCAACGGCAAGTGGCTCTGGCGGAACGGGAAGTTTAACTTATTCTTGGAGCGGAGGTGCTGGAACGGCAGCAACGGCTTCTGGCTTAGCATCAGGAACATATACTGTAATTGTTACAGATGGTGCAGGATGTACAAGCACTTCAATAGCAACCATTACACAGCCAACAGCTGTTTCTGGAATAGTAAATACAACAACTGCTACTTGCGGATTAACAGATGGAACAGCTACTGCATCTGCCACAGGTGGAACAGGAAGTTCTTATACCTATTTATGGTCACCGGGAAGTGCAACAACTTCCACAATAACAGGAATTGCAGCCGGGACTTATACCGTTACCATTACCGATTCTCTTGGCTGTACACAAACTGCAACAGGAACTGTTGGCACAGCTGGAAGTCCACCAGTTGATGCAGGAACAACCACAACTATTGTATCGGGAGGAAGCACTGTGTTGGTTGGAACGGCTGGAGCTGGCGCAACTTATAGCTGGACTCCGCCCGGAAGTTTAAGTTGTGATACTTGTGCTTCACCAATTGCTTCACCAACCACAACCACAACTTACACGCTTACAATCACACTAAATGGTTGTACTTCTACTGATACAGTTACTGTTTTTGTGGAAGAGGAATGTGGTGAATTGTTTGTGCCGAATGTTTTCTCACCAAATGGTGATGGAAACAATGACGTACTTCAAGTTTATGGAAACTGTATTTTAGATTTTGAGTTCGCAATTTTTGATCGTTGGGGACAAAAAGTTTTTGAAATCACCGACCCTGCATTAACTTGGGATGGCCGATTCAATGGAAAAATGATGGATGCCGCTGTTTTTGTGTACTATCTGAAGGGAACAGTAAAAGGAATTGACATATCTAAACACGGAAACATAACATTGGTTAAATAAGATATAAAATGAAAACAAAAAAATCGATTCACTCAACCAGCTTCGGAAAAACATTTTGCTTAAGTGTTTTAGCCGCTCTATTCATAAATGTTTCTGTTGTAGGACAAGACATTCACTTTTCGCAATTTGATGAAACACAATTGCAGCTTAACCCTGCTGATGCTGGTGTTCAACACGATGTAAGAGTTGTTACCAACTACAAAAATCAATGGCAAAGTGTAGGTTCGCCTTACAAAACATTTGCATTATCCGGTGACGTGCGTTTATTAAGAGATAAAAAACATCACTTAGGACTTGGCTTGGATATGTTCTCCGACAAAGCAGGAGATGCTAATTTAAAATCTACTCAAGTAAATTTATCTCTTTCCGGAATCATCAATGTAAGTGAATACAGTAAAATTTCCGCAGGATTAACGAGTGGGTTTTCACAACGCAGTATTACCGTTGATGGTTTAGAATGGGGAAGCCAATACGATGGAATGAATTATAACGCGGCACTTCCAACAGGAGAAACGGCAACTGCGCAAGCTTTTAATTTTATTGACTTGGGAGCGGGTATTCAATACAGTTATAGCAATAGTGAAATGTATATTTCTGCAAACGATGCTCGCAGAGTTAATATCGGTGTTTCCATTTTTCATCCACACAATCCTACTTATACTTTTTATGGCGACAGTAAAGAAATTCTTCACACAAAATATGTGTTTCATGGAAATGCTGCAATCGGAGTTAAAAACACCAACTTGGTTTTAAAACCTTCTTACATTGTGTTTTTACAAGGTGCTACAAAAGAAATAACACCAGGATTAACATTTCAATACATTTTACAAGAAGGTTCAAAATATACGAAGAATAAAAAACCTTCGGCATTCTCTATCGGAGGCTACTATCGTTTACAGGATGCATTTATAGCTGTAGCAAAATTTGAATATTCCAACTACTCTATCGGCTTTAGTTACGATATTAACTTGTCGAAATTAAAAACAGTTAGTAAGGCTCGTGGCGGCTTTGAAATTTCATTGCGCTTTATTTCTCCGAGCGCCTTTGGAAAACGCATAAGCGGTAAATCGAAGTTTATTTAGTTTTTTCAATTAGCAAACTCAGCGAAAAAAGGTGTTACCCAAAAAGTAACACCTTTTTTAGTCTGCTTTTTTTGGAAATTCCATTTTTTTCTTATCTTAACCGCTCGTTTCAAAAGGATAAATGATTTGAAAGAAACTACTACTACTATTGATACTGCAAATCTTGATAAATTGATTGCAGAATCGTTTGAAATCAGCAGAACAAATCCCCATAAAGGAATTGAACTTGCTGAAGAAGCGCTTGTTGGTGCTACTCCAAAGTCTTTGCAAAAAGCACAGGCAATGGTATGCAAAGGCGCTTGTCAGGTTTGGCTTGGCGACTATGAAAAATCTCTAAAAAATCTTTTTGAACCACTACAAGAATTTGACGGATTTAACGACAGCAAATTTGAAGCACATGCCTTATATCATATTTTTTGTGCCTTTTATTTTCTAGCAGATTATGACAATGCATTAAAATACGCTTCCGACATGCTAGATCGTGCCGAAAAAAATGGCAACATCAACGCTCAAGCTAACGCCTTAAATGGAATCGGTTCTGTTTATTATACATCTGGTGAAGACCTAAAAGCAGTAGAGGCTCTTACAAAAGGATTAGCTGTTGCCGAAAAACTAGACGACAAACATTTATTAGCCCGTATTTTTGATGGCTTAGGTTCTGCCTATTTCAATTTAAAAGATATTGAAAAAGCAATTGATTTTAAAGAACGGAGCCTAGAAACGGCTCGCCCAATTGGATTAAAAAATGTTGAATCTTATGCTTTAGACGGTCTTGCTCGAATTTATTTTGAAGCACACGCGTATAAAATTTCCGAAAAGCTTTTTCTCGATTGTCTCTCTATTCGTCAAGAAATTAATTTTAAATCTGGTATAGCTGAAACAAATCTGCATTTGGGAAACCTTTTCTTAAAAACAGAAGTGTATGATAAAGCGTTGAAGTACTTGACCACCGGCCTGTCTATGGCTCTTGAAACAAATACAAAAGAAGTCATTTACAAAGCCCATGAAGCCCTTTCGCGCTATTATGAAAAACACGCAAACAACGAAAAATTTATTGAACACTTTAAAAGTTACTACGCTTATAAGGAAGAATACTTTAGTGAAAAGAATAAGCAGAAACTAAAAGGAGCCGAAATGCAAATCAGCATTACGCAAATGGAGAAAGAAAAAGAGCTGTTAAGTTTAAAAAACAAACAGTTGGAAACACAGTCTAACGACTTGGTTGTTTTAAGTGATTTGGGAAAACAGATTATTTCTCAGTTGTCTGTTGAAACGATAAACAATACCGTATACGAAATCATCAACAATATGATGGATGCAGCTGGTTTTGGTATTGGCGTAGTAACCGAAGACAATAAAAAATTAACTTTTCCAGGATATATTGAAAATGGAGTTGTTCTAAACTCTTCTGGCTATGATTTAGATGACAACGACCGCTTAGCACCTCTTTGTTTTAATCAGGAGGTTGACATTATTATCAACGACTACGAATTAGAATTAAATAAATACATTAAAAAGCGACTGAATCCTGTTGTTGGTGCTAGCGTTCAATCCATCATTTATCTTCCATTAAAAATTGGAAATAAAAAAGTTGGCGTGCTCACTGTGCAAAGTTTTAATGTTAATGCTTATAGCGAATACAATGTCAACCTTGTAAAAAATTTAGCGGTTTATTGTGCCATCGCAATTGAAAATGCAAACTATTACAAGAAACTAGAAGAGCGTGTTGTTGAGCGAACAGAAGAAATTGCACGCTCTCATGAAAAAACACGCCTACTGGGTCAAATTGGCCAACAAATTATTTCAAGTGTAAATTTTGAATCCATTTTTGAAAAACTTCACGCCAACGTAAGCATGTTGATGAATGCTGATTGTTTTAGTATTCGTATTTACAATGAAGATAAACAAGAAATAGATTATAAATATTCCTTTGAAAAGGGAAGCTGGATGGAGCCCGTAACAGTTTCTATGGAAAATCACGATAATTTTTCTGTTTGGTGTGTTAGAAATAAAAAAGAAATTTTTATCAATGATAACGTAAACGAGTATCAAAAATATACAACAAAGATTGTTGTCCCTCGAGGAGAGATGCCGAACTCATTGCTGTTTTGTCCGATGATGATTGGCGAAAGAATTGTTGGCGTTATTACCGTGCAAAGTTTTGAAAAATTTGCTTATGAGTCACAACACATGGATATTCTGAAAACGCTTGGAACATATACTGCTATTGCGTTAGAGAATGCCAGTCTGGTTGAGAATTTGGAGGACAAAGTAAAAGAAAGAACAACCGAAGTTGTTAAACAAAAAGAAATTATTGAAGAAACAAACAAACACATTACCGACAGTATAAAATATGCAAAAAGAATTCAGGAAGCTTTTTTGCCAAGCGAAAAAAGTATTTCGGAGCATTTAAAAAACGCATTCATTTTGTATAAACCAAAAGATATTGTTAGTGGTGATTTTTATTGGATTGAAAGAAAAGGAAATAAAATATTATTCGCAGTGGTGGATTGTACCGGACATGGAGTTCCGGGTGCATTCATGAGTATCATTGGGTTTAACGGACTCAATCAAATTGTGAACGAGTATAATTATACAAAACCTGCTGATATTTTAACTCACCTCAACAAAAGCATTAGTAACACATTAAAACAACACGTAGAAGATTCTAAAATTCGTGATGGAATGGATGTGGCTATTTGCTCCATTGATTTAGATAACAACAAATTGGAATTCGCAGGGGCTTTTAGTCCGCTCTTTATTTTGCGCAACAATGAAGTACTAAAATTCAAGGGCGACAAACATCCGATTGGAAACTTTGTGGGCGTTGAAGAATACGAATTCACAAACAATGAAATTGATCTTCTTCCTGAAGATAAAATTTATATTTTTTCAGATGGCTTTGTAGATCAGTTTGGTGGCCCAAATGGAAAGAAATTAAAATATAATTATTTCCGTCAGTTGTTACTCGACAACCACAAAAAACCAATGCCGGAGCAAAAAGAAAAAATCAATGAATTTTTTGAAGCATGGAGAACAGGCTTCGAACAAATTGATGATGTTTGTATAATTGGTGTTGCTGTGTAAATCAAAAACAAACATTTATTCCAATTCTTCCCCATTCGTGAACTAATCCGTTTTTGAATTCGGGACTAACAATGGCTCTTGAATATTCCAATCCTAATCGTTTGTATGCGAATACAATTCCATAGTAAGCCTGTCCTACAAGTCTCTCAATATCATCAGCTGGAATTGTATAAATGCTGTTTCTGTTTATTATTCCACCTTGCATTGTAGCATTGTAGGCAACTGCTTTTATTTTTCCTTTTGCATAAAAATAGAACTGAACTTTTCTTGCATCTTTTTTTCTAGTAGTTCCCAAATTACTGAAATAAGGCTGCATCCAACCAAGTCGAAGCATCGAACCAATTGAAAAATCACTATACAGTGTTCCCGCACGAATCTCTGAAATTCCCGTTACTTCAAAGTATTTTGTATTTATCAGTCCCTTCTCTAAAAACACTTCGTAATTCAGAACATAATCATTTTCAATTTGATTTTCCCAGCCGAGTGGCTGAATATTGTTTAATGCATAATGAATTCCCTTTTGTTCTTGAGCACCTCTTAGGTTGGGCCCCATAAATCCTGTACAAATTCTAGATGTCAGTTTAAGTGTTCGGTCAGGATCGAGAGAAATGAGCTGATGTGTAAAGAATGCCACTGCTGCAAAAGGTCGCTCTCCGTAATAAATTCCCTCATGGCGAATGCTTCTGGGAGTAAAACCTTGTCGCTCCAAACTCATTCCGTAATACTTCAGTACTGGTTTTCCACTGTGCGTTTTAAGTGGAATTAGTGTTTTCGCTAAAATTGTCTTTTTAAATACGGGCAAATAAAATTCCAAATAAACGCCTTGTGTATAATAACGATCGCTTGCAGCAAAAAAATCGTTCTCATATTTGTGTTTATAGTAGCGATCCGTCTGAGCAACGCTATCCGCCTGAGCAAAAAATTTCACCGAAAAAGAACAAAAGAAAATGCAGACTACTAAAATGTGGTTTTTCATCTTTGATAAGTACGTTTTACAAAGCTAAACAGATTTTGATGTGAAATAAATTTAAGTGTTTATCTGCTATCATTATTTCTTAGAATGATGTATTTTTGAGTATTCTAATCAAACACGAGCAATATGAAATCGTTAAAAAAAATAGGGAAATGGTTTTTAATCATTCTTGTTGTGCTCAATTTGGCAATCATAGTTACGGGCAACATGCATTTGTACAGAGCAATTGGAAATACTTATCTGAAAGGGCGCGGTGGACCAAGCATTGATGAATATGTGATTTTTGAAAGTCGTGAAGTAGCAAATGGAACTCACATTTCTTGGAATCATTCAAAACAATACAACAGCAAACAGATTTCCGCAGAAGCCTTAAAAGAGTTTGAGTCCATGGAATCGGTTGCGTACGTGATTATTAAAAACGATTCGATTGTACACGAGCAATACTGGGATGGATACGGAGAAGATTCCTATACCAACTCCTTTTCAATGGCCAAAACATTCGTTTCCATTTTGATTGGAATTGCAATTGACGAAGGAAAAATTAAAAGTGTGGATCAACCTGTTGGGGACTTTTTGCCTGAATACGCAATTGGAGAAAATGCAAAGTTGACGATAGAACAAGTGTTGACTATGTCGTCAGGAGTTAATTTTGACGAGAGTTATGCCAACCCTTTTGCTTATCCCGCGAAAGCCTATTACGGAAAAGATTTAACAGAATTGACTTTTTCCTATTCTGTAAAGGAAGAACCCGGAAAAGTGTTTAAATATTTAAGTGGAAATACTGTTTTGCTAGGATTTGTTTTGGAAAAAGCAACAGGAAAAAAGCTAAGTGATTACGCTTCTGAAAAATTATGGGCCCCTCTTGGTGCTAAAAACAAAGCCCTTTGGAGCTTAGACCATGAAAATGGTGAAGAAAAATCATACTGCTGTTTTAATTCAAACGCTCCCGATTTTGCTCGTATAGGTGAACTATTTTTAGATAGTGGAAAATGCAATGGCAGACAAATTGTGTCTCAGGAATATGTTGCCAACTCTATCAAACTTGCTGATTTAGTTGATGTGAATGGAAACAAACAACAAAAGTATGGTTATGCTTGGTGGATTATTCCTAACTATCAAGGCCATTACATTTATTATGCAAGAGGAATTTTAGGGCAATATATTTTGTGTATCCCAGATAAAAAAATGGTGGTGGTGCGTTTAGGTAAAAAACGTGAGAAGCAGTTGCCAACCGAGGATCATCCGAAAGATGTATACACATATATTGATGAGGCATTGAAAATGTATGGTGAATAGTAAGGAGTCGGGAGAGCGGAGACATTTACGAAGCATAATAAAGCTCTCAAGCTTCATGCCCTGCTACAACACGAGATGACAGTATTAATAAAGATTACTCCCTGTAAATGAAGAAAGATATTGCCCCGCCAACAGTTGAAGATATTGCTGTTGCCGTAGTTAAAGAAACAAATGAGTTAGATGCAACAGAATGGAATGTTTATCTGATAAATTTAAAAAAAGAAAAAATTGAAGGCGTTTTAGTTTCTTCTCATGGGTATGGAACCGTTAATGAAGAAGCGGTAAAGACATCTACATTACGACATTTTTTAGATGCCGTTGGGCCTAAATCATTTGTAAAATTTGAGCCGATTATGGAAAGCTTGTTTGGCCTAAACAATGAATACTGGGTTAGCTTTTTTCTGAACAATGTGATGTACGATAAAAAGTATATTTTTTTACCCGAAAGCATCAAAGATGAACATCTTATTCTTGTTCCTTATATTAACAAAAAAGGTGTGATGATTAAATAAAATAGTTCTCATCCCAACGTGCTTTCTCGACTCCGCTCGAAATGACAACCCTGAGCCCGTTTCGAGCACGACCAAGGACCGTGTCATCCTGAGCGGAGCCGACTGACAAGAAACTTTTTAAAACAAATAAATTATGTTAGATAATATCAAAATTACAAATGTTCTTTTTTTAGATGTTGAAACCGCTCCCCTCGTTTATAAATACAAAGACTTACCCGAAAAAATGAAACCACTTTGGGATTCAAAATTTCGCTACCAACAAACAGAAACACCCGAATCGCTTTATAAAAAAGCCGGCATTTATGCTGAGTTCGCTAAAATAATATGCATCTCGGTCGGCTACTTTCATGATGAAACATTTCGCCTAAAATCATTTTCCGGAAATGATGAAAAAATTATTTTAGAAGAGTTCTCTGCATTATTAAATAAACACTTTAATCGTAAAGAACATCAGCTATGTGCACACAATGGAAAAGAATTTGATTTCCCCTTTTTGTGCCGCAGAATGTTGATTAACGGACTTAAGCTTCCCAAAACGCTTAACATTTCGGGGAAAAAACCTTGGGAAATAAACCATTTAGATACCATGGAATTATGGAAATTCGGTGATTATAAAAATTATACTTCTTTGAATTTGTTAGCCGGCATTTTTAATATTCCCACTCCTAAAGATGATATAGACGGCTCTGATGTTGCCCGTGTTTATTGGGAAGAAAAGAATCTGAACCGTATTGTTACCTATTGCCAAAAAGATGTTTTAACGATAGCACAACTCTTGCTTCGTTTTATGGGTCAACCTTTGATTGATAGTAAAAACGTAGTACTCACTTAATTTCTCACTATCTTTGCTTGCAAATTATACACATGTCTTTCATTAAAAAAATAGCAGCTCTTTTATCACTTATCCTGATTCTTTTTATCAGCTCTTGTACTGAGACAAAAACTCATCTTGGCAAATATGGTCCGGAATTAGAAGGCGTAATGCGCACTGATTTCGGCACTTTCCGCGGATTTAACTTGGGCGACCAAATGGATACTGTTCTTGCAAAAGAAGCTGCAGCAGGCATTGACGCTGATGAAGGATATTTGTATTATGAATTTAAACTGAACGATTCCAACACTTACAATATTTCCTACAGCTTTGATGAAAATGGCTTAAACGAAATCAAATCATATATCTTCATAAAGGACCCGAACAACACCGAACGGGTTTTCAATTCCTTTAAGTCTTATTTTGACGACCACTTTGGAGCAAATCAGAATCACAAAGGGTTTATGGTTTGGACCGTAAAGTCTGATAAATATGGTGACGTTCGCATTAACCTAAGTGACGAAAGCGCTGACTTTACAATCCCTGGAAGTCCGGGCAAAATTGCCCTTTGGATTTATCCGGACAAGCAGTAATCCTCCCTTTTATAGCTGTTTGTCGTGTTTATAGGCCTTCTGTCTTATTGCACTTGCATATTTCCTTAACAAAACGTACTTTTAGCACTCTTTGTCCAAAGGACTCCTTTGGAGGAAAACTCATAGCACGATGGCAAAAGAAACGTTATTAGAAGTAAAGCATTTAGTTACCGAATTTCGCACAGAAGAAGAAACCGTTAAGGCAGTAAATGATATTTCGTTTACGCTTGCAAAGGGTGAAACTATTGGTATTGTTGGAGAATCGGGATCCGGTAAATCGGTTACCTCCCTTTCTGTTATGCGTCTTATTCCAAACCCTCCGGGGAAAATCACCGGTGGTGAAATCATTTATCATTCAAAAAGAAAAGGGCCAGTAGACATTGTAAAGCTTTCTGAAAAAGAGATGCGCGAGCTTCGTGGAAACGAAATCGCCATGATTTTTCAGGAACCAATGACTTCCTTAAATCCTGTTTATACTTGTGGCGACCAAGTAATGGAAGCCATTTTATTGCATCAAAAGGTCAATAAAAAAGTGGCAAAGGAAATTACCATCGACCTCTTTAAAGAGGTTCAGCTTCCTCGCCCTGAAGCCATATTTGAAAGCTATCCACACCAAATTTCCGGTGGTCAAAAGCAACGAGTAATGATTGCTATGGCTATGAGTTGCAAGCCCAACATATTAATTGCTGATGAGCCCACAACTGCACTTGACGTAACCGTTCAGGCAACCATCCTTGATTTGATGTTGAAACTTCAACGCGAACATGATATGGGAATTATGTTTATCACCCACGATTTAGGCGTAATTGCTGAACTTGCCGACAAAGTTGTGGTAATGTATAAAGGGAAAATTGTGGAACAAGGCTCCGTAATGGATATTTTTGCTAACCCCAGACATCCATATACTAAAGGGCTTTTAGCTTGTCGTCCACCATTGAACAAACGCTTACAATGGTTGCCTACTGTTGCAGATTTTATGCAAACCAGCGACATGGGTGAAATGATTGAAAGCAAACAATCGGTGGAAGAGGTTACTAACAGACTTATTGTTTCAAAACCTGAACGCGAAGCCGCTCACAAACTATTATATTCAAAAGAACCGATCCTTCAGATAAAAAATTTAAAAACTTATTTCCCTATTAAAAAAGGAATTTTTGGGAAGGCGAAAGATTTTGTAAAAGCAGTAGATGATGTTTCTTTTGATGTTTATCCCGGTGAAACACTTGGATTGGTAGGAGAATCCGGCTGCGGAAAAACAACGTTGGGAAGAGCTGTTTTAAGACTTGTTGAACCCACAGGCGGAGATGTAATTTTTAACGGAATAAATATTACTACACTTGATCAAAAAAAATTGCGCGATTTGCGGAAGGACATACAAATCATTTTTCAAGATCCCTATTCTTCATTAAACCCTCGAATCACAATTGGGCAGGCTATTATGGAGCCAATGCAAGTGCATGGTATTTTAGAAAACGATAAAGCAAGAAAAGAAAGAGTTGTTGAATTGTTGCAACGTGTGAACATGAATGAGTCACACTTCTATCGTTATCCTCATGAATTTTCAGGTGGTCAACGTCAACGGATTTGTATTGCTAGAGCATTGGCTCTAAAACCAAAATTTATTATTTGTGATGAGTCCGTTTCTGCATTGGATGTTTCAGTACAAGCACAAGTTCTAAATTTATTGAATGAGTTAAAACGCGAATTTGATTTTACCTATATTTTTATTTCTCATGATCTTTCTGTAGTTAAATTCATGAGCGATCGCATGGTCGTGATGAACAAAGGAAAAATAGAAGAAATGGGTGATGCGGATGAAATTTATAACAACCCACAAACAGAATACACCAAAAATTTAATTAGCTCCATTCCAAAAGGGCAATTAGAAGACATTAAAGCGTCTATCGACAAAAAGAACAGCCTACGTGTTCGTTAATTTGAAAAGCAAGCGCTGAAAAATGAACATCCAGAAAAAACGATTTCTTGTCTATTCCCTTCTTATCTCGTTTGGCTTTTTGATGGCTTTTTTGTTTCTTCGAAAAGATAATTCTAATACAAATGGTATAACGGTAGACCCAATTGCAAAAAAGGATTCCATTATTACTGTTTCGCTTACATCTGAGTTCTTCAATTTAGAAAACAACAATGAAGCTTCTGTTTCCACCGAAAAGGCCCTATCCGGAAAACACAGCTGCAAACTTTCAAATTCAGCTGAGTTCGGGGTTTCAGCAAACAAATTCATAAGAGACATTCCTTCTTATAGCAACCTGAAAAACATTTCTGTCAAGTTTAATACTCTTTTTGGCAAAGACAATCCGGATGCATTGTATGTTTTGTCGATTGCTGATGCAAAAGGGAAAAATGTTTTTTGGGAGGGGAAACCTATTGTATATGCAGAAACAAACAATTGGTCAGAATCAATTATTGACTTTATTATTCCGGCTGAATTTTTAAATCCTGACAATCTCATTGTGATCTATCCTTGGAATAGAAATAAAAAAATGTTCTATGTAGACGATGTTACGATTGATTTTATTGGAACCGCTATTTATAGAGAAGCTAACACAAACCAAGCAACAAACTCTAATTTGTTTTTCGATTTTGAAACAGAAGCCGGATTATCTGGTGCTGACAATGTAAAAGAAACAAAGGCCCACTCAGGAAAAAAAGCCTGCGATTTGAGTGGAGGAAAAGAATACGGCACATCGATTACTAAAAAATTTAGTGAAATAGGAGCTGCTTTTCCTAAAAAAATAAGTTTGAGTATGTGGGTGTATCCTTTAACAGATAAACCAAACACCGTGCTTGTGGCTTCTGTCATTAACTCGAAGAAGGAAACCGTGTTCTGGGAAGGCAAAAGCACGGAAAATAAATCGTTTCCAAAAAATACTTGGACTAAAATTAATGCTTCATACACACTTCCTATTGAAAAATTTAGTCCAGATGATGTTTTAGAAATTAGTGTTTGGAACAAAGGAAAAACGGATGTTCTAATTGATGACATAGAAATTGTTTATGGCGAACCCGCAGAACGAAGGGGCAAGGAATCGACTGTAGATCCTATTTCTATTTATGAAAAACGATTTAAAACAGAAAAAAACAAGCCTCCTTTTAAAACCATTTACTTTGAAAAACAGGAAATAAAAAACGGAAACACTGCTTCTATTACTCCTTCGAATAAAAAAGACTTCTCTGATTATTTTTCTCCGAACAACCAATTTATCGTTGGTGATTTTTATTCTGATAAAAACAATCTGGACGAAGTGCTTTGTATTGGCAGCGCCTTCAAAGGGCTCTACTCCTATTCTGTTGAAGAAAAACAATTTAAAAAGCTCTGGGGAACACCTCTTGTTGCTGATTCGATCTGGAATGATAACAATACTTTTTATTCCGGGGATTTTAATGCAGATGGCAAAATTGATATTCTTTTGGTTGACAAACACAATAATAATTGGGGCATCATTAACTTTAACGGAAAAGAATGGTTGACTGTTTCCCAAGGAAATAATCCTAAAAAAGAATGGTTGACAAAAAACAAAACCCGCCTGGACGGGCTGGCAGAAGGCATTTATCCTGGAAATTATTTAGATAACAAACAAACATTCTTAAAACTCAACACCGATTGGAGATTTGATTTAAAGCTGGTAGAAAATGTTGGCGGAGAAAACATGATTCTTGGCAATGTTGAATTCAATGGATATCCCAATGATTTCGATCCAAAATATTATGAGTTTATTAAAATCGTTCCGGGAAATTTTTTATCGAAAAGCCAAACTTCATTGCTTGTAGTAATGTGTAATTGTGCGGATGAAGCATTTGATGGCAAATGGTGCGACAAAATAGACGATTTGCCTTTTTTACCGAATAGCGTGCAATTGTATAGAATCCAAAAAGAAAGTGGCTCGCAGATTCCGCAGATAAACGCAGATAAAAAATAAAATGAAACGATCTTTAAACATGTCTTTTGTAACTTATCTGCGAAAATTTACGAAATCTGGGACCAAAATCGCAATGCTCCTTATTGTCCTCTCCGGTCTTTTCGCCTGTAATCAAAACCCAATCGAGGAAACTGAAACATTATCCTGCTCCGAATTTAGCATACAAAATTTTTATCCTATTTCGAATTGGCAAAAAGACAGCAGCGCTAAAAAAACGATCTTCCTTGATTATAACAATGCTAACAGCGGATTCATTATTCCATCGGTGAAAGATGTTGCTGATGGTTTGTTTTCGTTTGAATTTGAAATAAAAAACAACACAAGCACATCACAAAATTTATATTATAAAATTTATTACCAGAATGAAAGCTATAAGTTTGAAGAGTTCGATTCTATTACTAAGGCAGAGAATATTTATGCTGAAGAAAATTTTTATGGCAGCTGGGAAAACACATCCACTACATTCAAAAAAATAACGATAACAGCTGATAATAATTTTCATAAAATAGAAGATGCATTCCGCATTGTTGGAAACCCAAGAAATGAAGATCGCTATTTTCACAAGGGCGAAAACAACCGCTGGAAAAGGAATCCGCGCGTAGGCAACTATAGTTTTTTATTGGTTATTGCTACCGAAAATGATTTGAAAAACATTCCTGTATACATTCAAAATATTAACCAAAAAAGTAAAGAGCATTTCGTAAATCCGTATTACTTTTTTAATCACGGTAACGGAAAAAATTTAAAACAAACCATTTCTGCTGTTTCTCAAACCCAATTAAAAATTGTCGGACAACCAAATCTGGGTGCCGGAATTTATGTGGATGATGCCCGCTTTAATGGCGAAATAGACAAGTCTGCTTTTTGTGCTACTTGCGGACAAGACAGTAATTTATACAAGAATGCCGCTATTCAGCAATTCATAAACTATGTTGATTTGTCAACCAAGATGGACAATATTCCTGTAATTGCAGATATATTAAAAGACAATTATTCGAAAATGGATTACAATTGGAATCGTGCTTTTTATACAAAAGATGAATTGATTCCAACCATTTTACAAACTTCTAAACATCCTTGTGCAACCGTTTATTCCGATTCAAAAGAAAAAAAGATTATTATCAAAAATCCGAAAACACAATTTGGTGAATGGAAAAAAGAAAGTGTTGGGATTATTACTCGTCATGGTTTTACCTATGGAAAATACAGGGTAAAAGTAAAATTGACGGAACTTCTCAATAAAAATAATGTGTGGAATGGTTTGACAAATGCAATCTGGTTAATTACACAAGGCGGTGGCGAATGGAATTTCCGCAGAAGCTGTAACAAAGATGGATACATGGCAACCTACTGGGGTGGACCAAATGACAAACGAGTTTCTTCAGTAGATTATAGCGAAATTGATTTTGAAATATTAAAAACACCTCCATATTGTCCAGACAATGCTTTTCCACCTGTGTACAAAAACCCGGGCGACAACAATAAAAACATTAGCAGCTGGAACATTCCTTTGCCGGAAGAAATCACCAACATAGATGGCAACATAACGGTTGCTTGCACAAATTGGGACATGGCTTGTCATGAACCGAAAAATTTTGCTGCGGGCTGTAATCCTATTTCGTATCAAAATCAAACATTTGAAACACATCGTTGGGACCATAATTATCGTGCACTTACTGAAAAGAAAGAAGAAAGCGATGATGAACTTTTTGGTTCCGACTACTTTTATTTTGAAATTGATTGGCGCCCAACAGAAATTATTTGGCGGATTGGCGCTGAACCAAATAAAATGCGCGTTGTAGGATATATGAATGACAAAGTAACATCCATCCCCAACAATCAAATGTTGTTGATTATCACACAAGAATATCACAATACAAAATGGTGGCCAGGAACGCCTTATTCACAGGACAATTTACCTTTTCCTTTGAATGATATTCCAGGAGAAATTTATGATTTAACAATTGAGTAGGAAAAATCAAATGGCCCATTCAACAAATATTGTTAGAGTAAAACATGGTGTATTTGCAATATTCATCGTTATTATTACTATTCCCCTATTTCAATTCGGCCTTCCTTTCATAAAAGAAACAAATTTAAACGGAGTAGATCCCGCACCACCACTTCCTGAGTTTTCAACTGCTACATGGTTTGCCGGTGATTATCAAAAAAATTATGAGCCTGCATTTGAACTAAATACAGGTTTCCACAACACATTGGTACGTGTTCACAACCAACTTAATTATACTGTTTTTGGTTTTTCCGAAGTAGGAGATGTAGTTGTAGGAAAAGGAAATTATCTTTTTTTAAACTCATATATAAATGCATATAACGGAAAAGATTTTTTAGGTTCCGAATACATCGACATTCAAACAGAAAAAATAAAATTTGTTCAAACAGAATTAAAGAAAAAAAACATTGCTCTTTTTGTTGCTTTTGCACCCGGGAAAGGAAGTTTCTATTCTGAATACATTCCAGACAAATTAAAATCAGATATAAAACACGACAGCACCAATACGGCTTGTTATAAAAAAATGTTTTCTGAAAAAGAGATAAATTTTTTGGATTTAAACAGCTACTTTTTATCGATTAAGAAAAATGAAAAACATCCTCTTTATTCAAACACCGGTGTTCACTGGACAGAATACGGTTCTTACATTGCTGGCAAAAAAATCGTTTCCTATATAGAAAAACTAAGAAACATAAATATGACTGAGATAAAATTGCAGTCTGTTGAAATGCTTTCATTGTCTGGAAACCATAGCAGCGACTATGATGCTGCGAGCTTAATGAATGTTTTTTCAAGCATTTCGCATCCCGAATATGCAATACCAAAACTGCAATTTGTGGCGGATTCAACTACCGCAAAACCTCGTTTTCTTTGCATTTCCGACAGCTATTTTGCAGGAATAATAAACACTAAAATTCCACAGAATGTTTTTACCGATTATCATAATTGGTTATACAACAATGGTGTTTTACCTGAAGGATATTTAAGGAAAAAATATGTTTCGGAGCTGGATGCAAAAAAAGAAATAGAAAAACAAGATGTTATTTGTTTGCTTGCTACAGATGCCTCTTTGGCTCAATTTCCTTTTGGGTTTATTAACAAAACCTATGAACTGTATGCAAAAAAAGATGCTGCTTATTATGCATTAAAAAACAGAGAATTTCATTGCTCTGTAACCCGAACCATTCAAAACATTAATGGAAATTACTCCTGGAAAAAGGCGCTTGTTGAAAATGCTAAGAAAAAAGGAATTAGTGAAACCGATGAATTTATACTAAATGCTCTTTGGGTGTACGAACAAGAACAATTAAAACTAAAGAATGAATAAATTGAAAAAATATTTATTTATTTGTCTTTTGATTGCTTGTTTAGTCCCTGCGCTTCAAAAAAAATTTCCATTTATTACTTCTGCAGGATTAAAAGGATGGTATAAAACTGCTGAAATACCAACATTCAGTTGGGCGGCTTGGTTCTCGGGTGAATTTCAACCCAATTTTGAAAAAGGACTTGAGAGCAACATTGGGTTGCATGCTGCTTTTGTAAGGGTCAACAATCAAATTAATTATAGCTTTTTTAATTTCGCCACTGCAAAAAATGTTTTTGTTGGGAAAGAGGGTTATCTGTTTGAAGAAGGATATATTAATGCTTACTTAGGTGTTTATCGTGCAGATTCGAATGCTGTTAAGCTGAAAATAGCAAAAGCGGAATTTGTGCATCGTGAATTAGAAAAAAGAGGAAAGCATTTACTTATTCTTCTTGCGCCTGGCAAAGCTTCCTTTTATCCTGAATACATTCCTTTCAAATATTACCCCCAAAAGAAAAAAACTTCACATTATGATCTGTATTCAAAGTATCTGAAAAGTTCAGAATTAAATTACATCGATTACAATGGGTATTTTATGAAACTGAAAGGCAAAACGCCATATCCCTTATATCCAAAACAAGGAACCCATTGGAGCATTTATGGAGCAACACTTGCCATGGATTCACTTCTTAAGTACATTAAATATAATTTCCACTATAAAATTCCTCAGATCAAAATAAAAGAAATTGAGCAACCGGATGGATGGCGGGACTCGGATTATGACATCGGAGCGGGAATGAATTTAATGTTTCCAATGAAGATAGATAAACTGGCTTATCCAAAAATAGAATACAAGTACGATACTAACTATTATCTTCCCTCCGTTATTGCTGTTGGAGACAGCTATTATTGGACATTTACGGGCTTAGGATTAAACACAAATGCATTCAAAGAGCAGCAGTTCTGGTATTATAATAAGATCGGTTATGGCATAGGAGAATTTAAGGTTGACCGATCAAAAACAGCAAACGAAATTGTGAAAAAAGATCTTATTATAATCATTCAAACCGAAGCCTATTACCACGATCTGGGAATGGGCTTTATTGAAGCAGCATACGAACAATTAAAAAATAAACAATAATGGTATTCAGCAGCAGTTTATTTCTTCTTTACTTTTTTCCTCTTTTTCTGATCATCTATTATATGGCAGATGTGAAGTATAAAAATAATATTGCTTTGTTTGCCAGCATCTTGTTTTTCAGTTGGGGCGCTCCTTTGTTTATTTTCTTTTAAATTTAGGTTTGCTGGCCTATTTCAAATACAGTAACTTCTTTGTAGATAATGTAAATCAGTTGGTTTCAACTTGGGGCGCACACGGGATTGCTGGCTGGACGAAAATTGCGCTTCCGATCGGGATTTCCTTTTTTACTTTTAAAAAATTAAGTTACTGCATTGATGTATATAGAAACACACACAAACCCTTTACAAAAATAACAGATTACGGCTTGTTCATTTTATTGTTCCCCGAATTAATTGCAGGCCCTATTGTTCGTTTCAATGAAATTGCAGATCAGATAGTAGACCGAAAAGATCAAGAAACAATTGATAATAAATTGTTAGGCTTGTTTCGTTTTATCATTGGCTTATCAAAAAAAGTATTAATTGCAAACGTGCTTGGCGCTGAAGCTGATAAAATTTTTGCGCTAGATGCAAACACATTAAACACTCCTATTGCATGGATTGGAGTTCTAGCCTATACCTTTCAAATCTATTTTGATTTTTCTGGATACTCCGACATGGCCATTGGTATTGCAAAAATGATTGGTTTTAAATTTCCTGAAAATTTTGATAATCCATACACATCGCAAAGCATTACTGAATTTTGGAGAAGGTGGCACATTACATTAGGAAGATGGATGCGCGATTATTTATACATTCCATTAGGTGGAAACAAAGTAAATTCAAAAGCCAGATTGTATTTTAATTTAGGATTGGTGTTTCTTCTTTCCGGACTGTGGCATGGCGCTTCCTGGAACTTTGTTGTTTGGGGTTGCTTTCATGGTCTATTTTTAATTGCTGACAGAGTGTTTCTTCTTTCGGTATATGAAAAAATTGGCCGCATCCCAAGTACCATCATTACATTTATTATTGTAATGGTTGGCTGGGTATTCTTTAAAACAGACACTTTGCATCATGCAATTGCATTCATCAAAAAAATGTTCTCCTTCGATTTTGCCACTTATGACATTTACTTTGAAAGGAATTTTTGGACCATGTTGATTCTTGCATTTGTTTTTTCTTTTGCTGGTGGTTTTATAAAAGTTCAAAAAATACAACAATCCTTTTTGTTTGAGGAATATTCTATCAAAAGAACAATTGCTATGAGTCTTGTTTGTGTCGTGCTGTTTGTTGTTTGTGAAGCAGCAATAACATCTTCTGGTTTTAATCCTTTTATTTATTACCGTTTTTAATGATTGAGCAAAAGACATTCATCCACAATAGCACAAAAAAACTCCTTTTTGTGCTGCTAATAGCGCTCCTTACCCTTCCATTGTTTCAATATTTTTTTTGCGTTTTTAAAGAAGCAGATTTGTTTGGTGTGCCAACAGCAACACAAGAGTTGCCTAAAATTAGCTTGCAATCATGGCTTAAAGGAAATTATCAATTTGAACAGGCCTTTGATAAAAATACAGGTTTTAAAAAATCTTTTATTCGATTACAAAATCAATTAAGCTATACTCTTTTTAACACAAGCCAAGCGCAATCTGTTGTTGTTGGTGAAAATGGTTTCCTATATGGTACTTCATACATTGATGGTTATACAGGAGGTGACTTTGTAGGAAGAGAAAAAATTTCTGTACACGTTGAGAAAATGAAAATTGTTGAACAGGCGCTTGAGAAAAAAAACATTAAACTTCTGTGTGTATTCGCCCCAGGAAAGGGCAGCTTTTTTCCAGAATACATACCTCATCATTATTTAACAAAAGTGAATTTTGACAGCACAAACTATTCTTGCTATGCGAAGGCCTTTAGAGATGAAGGGTTCCTTTTTGTTGATTTAAGGAAGTACTGCTTGTCAATTAAAGACACATTACAAAACCCCTTGTTTTCTCAAGTTGGCGTTCACTGGGGGGATTATGCGGCATTTATAGCAATTGACATAATTGCCAAAAAAATTGAAGAAATAACAAAAATAAAAATGCGGAAATTTCAAATCAGTAAAATTGAGTATCTAGATACTATTTCGGAAACTGATCGAGATATTGAAAACGTAATGAATCTTTTTTCTTCCTTACCATCCTATAAAATGCCGCATCTAACAATTAATTATTTAGGGGATGCTCCTACTCGAAAACCCAACGTTCTTGTTGTTGGGGATAGCTACTATAGAACCATTTCTAAGCTTCAGATTCCTGATAGCATTTTTGAAAAATCAAATTATTGGCTATATAATACCCATGTACCTTCAGATAAATCGAGCCCCGTTTTTGACTTAAAAAAAGAAATTGAAAGCCGTGACGTTATATTGTTAATGGGAACAGATGCAACACTTTCTGTTTTCCCTTACACCTTCATTGACAACGTTTGTGAGCTTTATTCACAAAAAAACAAAGATTATTATAACCTAAAAAAGAAGGAGTTTCGTCTTTTTGTTCACGAGGTTTTAAAAAACATTGAAAAAAGCAACAGTTGGAAGGCGCAACTTATTTTAAAAGCTGAAGATGATGGGGTAAGTAAGGAAGACGGATTTCTTAACGCTGCTGTATGGTTGTACAGAGAAAAAGAAAAGAAAAATAAAACTTTTGTTTATAATACTCAATAGCTTGACGTAATTTATTTCGCTTTATACTGTTTAATCTCTGATCTTTACCAATTCGTCTAATAAATGCAATATCCATAATATGCTTAAACTCTTTAATCAAAATAAGATTGCATTTCTGATTCTTGTATCTGCATTCTTTTTTTTCTTTTATATTGCATACACTGCTGAAGCTACGTACGATTCTGGAGATGGCATCCGCCACTACTTAGTTTCTCGCTATTGTTGGTTGCATCCCGATTTACTTTTATACAGTTGGGGAAAGCCTTTCTTTACTTTACTAAGTTCTCCATTTTCTCAGTTTGGTTTGTTGGGAATAAATGTTTTTAATATTTTATGTGGGATTGGATCTGCCTTTTTTGCTTATAAAATCGCCCAAGTTCTAAAACTAAAGTATGGCTTGTTGGTTATTCCGTTTTTGCTGTTTACTCCTTGTTATTTCCCAACACTTAATAGCGGATTAACAGAGCCTTTCTTTGGATTTATTTTGATTGCATCCATTTATTTAATGTTTTCGGAACGCTACCTTTGGGCTTGTATCCTTGTTTCCTTTTTACCTTTTGTTAGAACAGAAGGAAATTTAATTCTCCCTTTGTTTTTTATTGTTCTCCTTTACAGAAGAAAATTTCTAAGCTCTCTTTTTCTTGCTTTCGGAACGCTTGTTTACAGCATCATTGGGTTTTTCTATTTCAATAATTTCTTTTGGATTAAAAACCAAAATCCTTACGATGGAGGAAATAAAGATTTTTATGGAACGGGGGATTTGTTCCATTTTATGGATAGACACAATTTAATTTGGGGCACAGCACTCGGTTATTTGTTTCTTATTGGTATAGTCGCACTTGCTTTTAATAGTGTCCACTCAATCATTAATAAACAAACGAAAGAAAATAGACTTCCTGAAGAATTGTTTTTAATTTATGGTTCATTCGCCATTTATTTTGTTGCTCATTCTATTTTTTGGTGGAAAGGGTTAGCAAACTCACTTGGACTTCTAAGAGTTTTAGCTGCTGTTATACCTTGTTCTGCCCTTATTTGTTTGAGAGGTTTTCATCTTGTAATGATTCCTTTTTTACGTAAAAAAAAGATTATTGCTTTTGCTATTATTGCAACTACACTCTTTTGGGTTTTAAGAAGCCCCTTTAAACACGAGTATTTCCCCTTTAAAATGGATCCTGAACAAGTTGTTGTAAAACAAGCCGGAGAATGGTTTAAAGCGTCTGCTTATGCCAACAAAAAGGTTTATTATTTGCATCCCTATTTGCCACATGTATTAAATATTGATTCGTTTAATCCAGAAAAAGTTGGGGAGCTTTGGGGTTTATACCCTAACATTAAAGCCTATGGGATTGCTGCCATTCCGGACAGTTCAATTGTTTTTTGGGATGCACACTTTGGTCCAAACGAATGTCGTATTCCTCTTGAAACATTAATGTCCGATCCTAATTTTGAACTTTTAAAAGTTTTTCAAACCGACACCACTTTTATAGTATTAGGCGGCTCTAATTTTAATATCTATACTTTTATTAAACTTAGAACCCCTAAAAATATTGGGATTGTATCTAATGAGTTTTTTGATTTAGAAACTATTTCTTCTTCTTTAGATAATGCCCTTTCTATTTCTTCTGAGAAATGTTTTTCTGGAAAAAGTGGTTGTAAACTTTCTGACCAGAATGAATATAGTGTGGCTATTAGTCATTTTATTTCTGAAACGTCACCTAACACGCTTAAAATTGATTACTCATTTAAATTATTTGATTCTGTAAACAATTCTAAAAATGCTTTGGTCGTTCTTTCTATTGACGATGCATCTGGTAAAAATCGTTTTTGGGAAGGCAAAAGTATCGTTTCTGTAAAAAAGGAGAGCTCCGGCTGGTCCGATGCCAGTGTTTCCTATTCCTTAAGTAACAAAGCATTTCCACCAACAAGTAAAATTAAAATGTATATTTGGAATAAAGAAAAAACATTTTTTTATATTGATGATATTCGAATAAATTATTGGGCAAAATAATGACCAAAAAAAAACTCTTCCTTTTTTTCTTTTTATGTACCTCTCTTTTTTACAACACCAAAAGAGAAACTCGTCTTGATTGGGATGTGTTTGGTTATTATCTTTATTTGCCAGCAAAATTCATTTATAACGATATCCAATTAGAAAAAAAAGATGTTTGGCTCGACCCAATCATTGCTAAATACAAAACCACAGAAGGCTTTTATCAAGCATACAAAGGACCGAATGATAAATATGTAATGAAGTATACAATGGGGCTTTCCTATGTATATGCTCCTTTCTTTTTTATTGCGAACATTGCGGCTCCTATTCTTGGATATGAAAAAGATGGTTTCTCCCCTCCTTATCAATGGATGTTGCTCATTGGTTCGTTTTTGTTTTCTCTCATTGGAATTTATTTTCTGTTTAAAATTCTTACACGATACTTTTCAGATACCATTGTATTAGCAACAATTGCTTTGCTTGTTTTTGGAAGCAACTATTTTGTGATGACGGCTTATGATGGATTAATGCCTCACAATTTTGTATTTACATTTTATGCTATCCTGTTGCATTATACAATCAAATGGTATGAAAATCAAAAAATCAAATACGCTATCATCATTGGCTTTTGTCTTGGTATTTCCGTGTTAATTCGTCCTACAAGCGTTGTTGTTGCAATTATTCCTGCTTTGTGGGGCGTTGGAAATTGCGCAGCCTTTAAAGAAAGAATTACCCTTTTATTTAAAAATTATTTTCATCTTCTTGTTTTGGGGATTTCCGCTTTTCTTGTTCTCTTTCCACAATTGATGTATTGGAAATCGGTAACGGGTGAATGGCTGTTTTATAGCTATCCTGACGAAAAAATAAATTTATTTACACCACATCTTTCAGCATTCTTCAGCTACAAAAAGGGCTGGTTCCTGTATACTCCATTAATGATTTTTGCAATCCTTGGATTTGTGAATTTATACAAAAAAAATCGTGCTCTTTTCTTTCCTATCTTTTTGTTTTTTTTATTTAACGCCTACCTTATTTCTTGTTGGGATTGCTGGTGGTATGGTGGTTCGTTTGCCCAGCGCCCTTTTGTTGAATCTTATGTTTTTATGGCTTTTCCATTGGCATATTTTATTCAAAACGTTTTAACTAAGAAATGGACCGTGCTTCTTCCAACAGGCTTGATTCTTCTCTTTTGTCTCTACTTAAATTTATTTCAAACAAGACAGGCATTAAATGGTGTTCTACACACATCACTTACGACAAAAGAATATTATTGGAAAGTGTTTTTAAAAAACGAAGCATCTGATGAAGACAGAAGGTGGTTAGAGCCAAGCCAATATGCGGATGGAAAAGATGTGCTTGTTGCTGGTCAAGGTTATCAACCTGTTTATAGCTCTGCTCTTCTTTTGGACAGCATAACTTCTCAATTGAATTCTGGTAATGCTTTTTCTAAACCACTTGTTTGTCCTGCTGGTTTGGGGCATGATGCAAAAAATCATTTTTTATTGGTAAGCATTGGGGTAGATACACTTGAAACCAATACATCAAAAGCCATCAGCGGTCACATTGTTGTTTGTATCAATAAAAACGGACAACTGTATGAATATCGCGCTCGTAATTTTGCTTATCAAGACTTGCTTGGTAATGCGGGCAGATCTGAATTTACAGTGCTTCTTCCGCCTCAAACAAATTATAGTAATTATGAGACCCGCTGTTACGTGTATATTGACGAGGGGGGGAAATTAAAATTATTATCTTTTAAAATTACCGTTTTAAATACGGTTGAATAGACCTTTTGAAAACAACTCCCTTATGCCTTTTTTTTGCCTTCCCATCTTGCTTTTATTTTGGGAAGCGCATAATTAAATAAAAGCAAAAAAGCAATCATTGGAATTAACCAAGAAACTCTCGCTTGCAATCTATCTAAAACATTTGCCATTGCTCCTGTTACAAAAGCATTAATAACAATGCCTACCAAACAAATTTTAATAAAAAATTTAAATTCCACACTAATTGAGCTTTGTAATGTTTTGTTTTGTAGAAAAAGAAAAATTGTAACGCAAGACAAGAGTAACAGCCAAAAGTTTCTCTTATTTATTTCTACGAAATTTAAAAGCCACCTATTTTCTTTACTGTTGCTAAAGGGTTTTAATTCATACGGGAAATGTTTTTTTATTGCTAAATACGGAGAGCTTTTTTCATCGTATCCACCAATACCATCACCAATATCATTTCGTGTTAATTGATAAAGTGTCGCAATCGTTCCTTCTCCTAAGTTTGAGCCCAAATAGTTAGAAGAAAACAAAAATTTCATTTAATGTGGCACTATATTCCTCTTTACTAAAAGCCCAAGAGCCTGTTTTTGAAAAAACGCCATTATCTTTCCACAAAAATGTTATTGCGGCATTTGGTAGTTCATCTTTATACAGACACAAACAATGAGGGAATGCAACCATTCTAAATTGTTGGTTATCTCCTTGAATTATCCCGATCTCGCCCCCTTTAATTTGAGCACCCACATCAAGGCTCGCATTTTCTACAGATAAGGCTGTTCCTGTTTGCTTATTGATAATGGTAAACCAATAAGAGTCATTTGTTTTTACAAATTGGAAAAGCTGATTGTCTGAACCTTTATAATCGTTTTGAATAACTTGTTTTTGAACCCGACTTGTATCATCCTTATTTATCTCAACACACTTCCCGCTGTTTTTAGAAATAATTTTATACCACCCTTTTTTAACCTTTACAACACTAAACTGCTGATTGGGAGTGCCTAAATAGGTCCACTGATGAACTTTGGCTCCATTTTCAACACTAAAGCCCTCTACATCTAAAACTTTCTTGCTGTGCTTTGCAGAAAGGAAATACAAACCAGTATCTGGCAGTGTTTTGATAAGAAATTTATCGCAATTTTTATCTAGGTACTTATCTATAATTCCCGTTTCAATATATCTTGCCATCAAAAAGGCGTGGGGTGTTCCTGCCAACTCAAACTTTTTATTTATGGAATAATTAATTGCTGGGGATATGATCCAGGATGAAGAAATAAGTATGAAAACAAATATGTTTTTCCAAAAAGAAATAATCTTGGTTTTATATACTTTGAAAAAAATGCCATATAAAATTACCAAAACAGATAAGATGGTAAATATTAAAATGTTTGAATTGTGAACCAAGCATGCCGATAAAACAATAATAGAATTGAAAAGCGTATTACTCTTCTTTTTTTCTGAAAATGTCAATAGTAAAAATGCAAGAATTCCAATTGGAGTAAATATGTCGGGCATTATTTGGCTTGTATACCAGCTTACTCCCGTAAATACAACAAGCAAAAAAATAATTATAAATTTTTCATACTTTTCTATCCCATCAACAATAAACTTATTTATTGTTTGCCACAACACATACGACATAATCATTGCTTGGGCTATTATTGTAAACCATAAACTTGAAGCTAAACTTGAGTGTCTGATAAAAATACCATATCCTGGAGGGCGATCCACAGGAAAAAAATTTTCAAAGCCACTAAAAATGTACATTCCACTATCCGATCTTACCAATGGAAAACCATTATAAATAGCCGCAAACATTAATAACAATGCTCCAAAAAGTGTCCAGTAAATTTGCTTATTTATTTTTTTCATTTTTTATATTTAAATCCCTTGTCTTATCCCTTTTTATTCATGGATTTTCTACAATATAAATTTACTCTTGCTGTTGCGTAAATTAATTGATATCCTCCAGAAATTCTATGATGTAAATCTTCGTACTCTTTTTGCCCATCTTTTTCCCCATAGATAAGGATGTAATCAATTTCTTTTACCACTTTTCCTCCTGCATTAATATTGCTATTCCCGCCTGCCTCCTTAAGCTCAACAAGAGGGTTTTTTTTGTATACAACAGGAAAGTAGCCTGCTGATGCTTCATAGTTATTCATAACTAAAATTCCATTTTCCGCTCCAGCGTATTCCAAAATATGCCCTAAAATCCAATTGTTTCTATTCATGAAGTTGTAGGACAATACCGAGGACTTTTTATTAATAAGATTAAACGCTGGAGCCAAAAAGTATCTCTCCGAATTTAGTTTTCTTATTCCCTCTTGTTTACATTGTATTAAATTAAAGTGCAGAAACAGTATAGTTCCCGAAACTAAGAAAAAGCATATCTGAATAATTTTTGACACTCCTGGCTGATCACAAGCAAAAATAAGCATACACATGAAGCTTAAATAGATAAACCGAAGGGTGATAAAGCCACCATAGCCATCATCATTGGGAAGTATAAATGCGCATGAAAATAAAAAAATTGCTAAAAATAAAAATGCTACTCCTGGTTTTAAAAAGATTAACCTCATTTGAGTTTTGTTTTTTATCTCTTTAAAAATAAAATACAACCATCTAACAAAAGTTAAAAGAAACAACACAATCAACGTGGTTGCAAGTGGTTGCGAAAAAGGTTTTTCTAAATAATTATTTGAGGCAAAAACTTCTCCATTTAGCAAAACGTTGAAAATTTCATCCGTTTTCAAGTATACAAAATCAGATGCTAATTTTATTGGCCGTTTTATAAAGTAATTTAGTGTTAATAATAAAAAGGGCGCGGAAGTGATTAAAACGGGTGTTGTTTTAGAAAAAAGGCTTTTCCAAAAAGTTTTTTGATCATTAAAAATAGACGTAATAAAAATATGAAGTCCAATAAACATAATTCCTATAATGAATGCAAAAAGATGAGAAAAATAAAGGGTTAAAAACAAGGAAGATAATAGTAGATATTGTTTCCATGTAAATTTGTTTTCATGGTTTTTTAGCCAAAAGGATAAAAAAATTAAGAAGAATAAAACACCAAGTGTGAAATTGTAAAAACCAAGATATAATAAACAATAATGGGTAAATGGGAAAATGGCATACGAAAGAAGAAGGTTGTTCGGTGCAATTATTTTAACAATTTTTCTAAAAAAAATCGGCAATAAAATAAAAATAGAGCATAAAAGGATTTTTTCGGCAAGATTTGCTTTAAAGAACAAGAGTAGAATTGCTAAAATAAAGTGCCCTGACCAATTAGGAATTGGTTCCGAATTAAAGGTATAAACATCTGAATACAGACTGTGATTTTCTGTCAATAATGTTTTAACAATGTTAGCATTGTAAAGGTGAGCGCCACTGTCTAGGGTGGTAAAGTGCTCACAACAAAAGATTGGAGAGAGATTTAATATGACAATAACAAAGAAAATCAATGGCTCAATCCATCCAACTTTTGCTAATTTCATAAGTAATGTTGTCTTATAATTAATTTGATAAACATTCCTAGTATTAAAGCAAATTTCTATCCTTTTTACTTAAACACATTGTATTTTATAATACACCATATTGCTCTAAATCCATCTTTCCAGCCTATTTTTTTCCCTTCCTCATAAGTTCTTCCATAATAAGAAATTCCTACTTCGTAAATTCTGATTTTGGGTACGCGAGATATTTTTGCAGTAACTTCTGGCTCAAAACCAAAACGGTTTTCTTTTAGTTTTATCCCTTGGATAATTTCTGTTCTAAATAATTTATAACAGGTTTCCATATCGGATAAATTTAAATTAGTAAACATGTTTGATAAGGAAGTCAAAAATTTGTTCCCAATTGTATGCCAATAAAACAGGATTCTATGTGGTTTTCCGCCTGCAAAACGAGAACCATATACAACATCTGCCACACCTTCTACAATTGGTTTTAAAAGAATATTGTATTCTTGTGGATCGTACTCCAAATCTGCATCCTGAATGATCAAACACTCTCCTGTTGCCAAAGAAATTCCTTTATGCAAAGCGGCTCCTTTCCCTTGGTTGTATTCCTGATTGAACAAACGAATGTTGTGCTCGCTGTGTTCTGAAATGTATTTTTCTATCGTTTCTTTTGTCGCGTCTTTCGAACAATCGTTCACAATAATAATTTCCTTTTGAATATCATTCATAAGCTTCACCGCAATCACTTTATTTAAAATATGGTGAATGGTTGCTGCCTCGTTATAAGCAGGAATAATGATTGATAGTTTATTTACTTGCATTTGTGGTTTAAATAATTGTTAAGCAATTTACTTTTACTTCTCAAGTTTCTCGACTCCGCTCGAAATGACGTTGCGCGTGTCACTTCGAGCGGAGTCGAGAAGGCGCGAAATCCTACTAATTCTCCTCCACAAAATCTACTTTTACATCATCCATAAAAACTCGTGTTTTGGCTGGATTCCAAAGATATATTTTTAAAACATACTTTTCGTCTTTTATTACAGGAAGATCAACTGCTCCGGAAACTTTTTCCCACTTGTCATCTCGTATCGAATCCTGTTTTATTTCTTTCAGCAAGCCCCAGAAAAATGGCTTTCCATCCGGTTTTGTGATGGTAACTACCAGCTTTGCATTTGCCGGAAGCTGATCAACATATTTCCAGAAAGAGGCTTTGAGAACAACCCCTTTCTTATTGTAAATATAATCAAGATTTGTCACTGTAAGGCTGGAACTGAATTCAATCACACTGTCCACCATTGCAACATACAAAGCCGAGTGAGCTCCGCAATGAGGCTGAACAATGTTGTTATTGTCCCATACGGGCTGCAGATTGTCGAAGCCGGTCGCAAAGCTTTTTAAAACTGTTCCTTTAGTTTGATCAAACAATTCTTCGGGTTCTCTCACTCTGAAAGCTGTTGTTATTGCTGCATTTCCTATTGTTGCAGAATAAACCGCTCTTCTGAACGCGTATTCTTCTTCTCTGTGCCATCTGTAATCGGCAATAAAATAATCTGCTATTTCAATCGTGTCCACATAATCCAATCGCGCTCTTTGTTCTTTTGTTAAAATTCTCTGGTTTAATTTGCCGGGCATGTTTTCGGCAAACACTTTTATAATTTTTGCGCTGTCGTTTGCCAATATTTTTTCCAACACTTCTTTGTTTCCAACACCCCAATAATCAAATTCAAAATTGTTTTTTATTTTTTCCATGTCTGTTCCTAAACAAGAATTAAAATAAAGGTTTTGGTAAGGGTGTATTTTAATCATCTTATAAACAACGCCAGCAAACGATACAAACAACATTAAATTTAATGCATACAGCACAACAATTCGTTTTTCAAAAATCTTTCTTAGTGCTTGCCATCCAAAAAGTGCAATTAAAATAAATCCTCCATTCATAAAATACAAGTGGCGGCCTGTATCAAACGATCTGCTTTTAAATACAACAATGGCTATCAATGGAAATAAAAACCAGATAAGGGCAATCGTTTCATACTTTTTATTTGCTAGAAACAAAAACGGGTTTTTTATTCCAGCCCACAGCAAGGTAATTGTTCCAACTAAAAACAATACAGAATAAATAATGGGCTTGGAAATAAATATCCAGAAAGGGACATAATGTCTTGGAAGTTCTGATGCGTTTTGTTGTATTCCAAAATAAAGCACTTCTCCATCCCAGGGATAAGAACTATTTTCTTTTAAGGCTTCGATAAAATGGTAAATCGGGTCGAGCCACAACACTGGCCAAAACAGAATAACGAATGGAATAAGTGCAATAAAATAAAATAGAAAAGATAAAGTGTTGGAACGAAATTTCGTTTTACTCTTAACTGCTTTTATGCTTGCTATTAAAAAAAGAAACCCAGAAATAGCAGGAAGTAAAATTCCGATTATTCGGATATCAATGGTAATAGCTGAAATTATAGCATAAATAAAAGCTCGTTTGTAATTCGGTTTTTCATGAAAACAAAGGAGAGCATAAATGCTT